>TARA_R110002110_G_scaffold260260_3_pt1 | contig 46350 bp, 45 predicted proteins | sample TARA_R110002110 | Tara Oceans TARA_R110002110 (sample SAMEA4397330) | marine metagenome | biome: Polar Biome; feature: [SRF] surface water layer (ENVO:00010504); material: water (ENVO:00002006), including particulate matter (ENVO:01000060) such as... | depth 5 m | reverse complement strand
TCTGTGACCCGCCCGCCCGAAGGCAGGGTTTTCCCGGTCTATCGCCCAGCGCGCCGGGTTCGTTTCGATGTATTGCCGAATATTGCTCAGGCTCTCATCGCTGCGAACCACATGCTCATGGAAGCCTCTTTGCCAGACTGGAAGATCGGAGACATTGCGCGCCCGATTAATTTGCCGTGCAGAGAAGGTTTTGAAGCCTCGGATGATCTCGGACAGCGGGTAACGAGGAGATGCCTCGGTCAGGAATAACAGTCCGTGGATGTGATTGGGCATGACGACGAAACTGTCGAGTGCCAGATTGGAATAATGATCTGGCAGTTCAGCCCAACTGTTGGCGACGATCGTGCCTAAGCTATTGGGCACAAAGGCTGTATCGGGAATTGATCCGAAGATGCATTTGCGCTGATGGGTGCAGATGGTGATGAAATAGGCGCCCGAGTCGCGGTAATCGTGGTGCCGTAGACGCAGGGAGCGTCGTTGGGGCCATTTTGGATTTTCCTTCGGCATTAGATGTCTCCCTCCGGCTTTCGGGCGGGTTTGAAACCTGCCCCTACGGACCTGTGATTCTGTGTAGGGGCGGGTCTGTGACCCGCCCGTGTGGATGGGCCACTCATCCGAACAGCCCGTGGAGGAACCAGCGCGGGGGCGTGTCGGCGGTGTGGCGGTCATACAGCCCCTCGCGATAGAGCCAGAAGCGGCGGCCGTCTGCGTCTTCCACCCGGTAATAGTCGCGGGTGTCCCGGTCCAGAACATTTGTGTTGCCGCCGGTCTCGGGCTGGCGCCACCATTCGGGTTCGATCCGTTCGGGCCCCTCGGCGCGGGCGATCCGGTGGGTGCGGCCGCGCCAGCGGAACAGGACCGGCGGGTCGTCGGGCACCGGTGCGATGGCCTCGACCGGTTCGGGCCGGACCAGGAGGCGCGGCGGCCGGGGCTGGGGCGGCTGCCAGCTGGCCGATATGTTCGACGTGCCGGATGGCCTGGTCAGCGCGGGCGCGCCTTCCTGCACCCGCTCGGGCAGATGGGTGTCGCGGGCCCGGAAGCGCATCACATTGTCGGGGCCGAGACGCCCGGCCAGCCGGTCCACCAGGCGTTCCAGGGCTGCGGGATCATCGTCACGCTTGCCATCAGTTGTGAGCCGGGTCTGGACCGCGCGCAGGGGCTCGGTGACCAGCGCGGCGAGGGTCAGGGTCTCGACCATGGCTTCGGCGGCTGCACTGAGCGGGTCGGGCGCTGATGTGGGTGGCTCGGGCAGGCGCTCGAGCTGTTCGTCCAGCAGCCGCATCAGATGATTGGGGTCGTGGCTCGCCCGGCTGGTGCCGGCCATGATCGTGTCGACCCGCCCGCCGACCCGGTAGAGGCAGAGTTCCAGGCGTCGGACGCCGCGCTCGGCCCGGGCGAGGCGGTTGCACAGGGCCTCGAGCAGGTTGCGGGCGGCGGCCGCGATATGTTCCTCGCGGCCGAGCGCCTCGGCAAAGGCGGTGCGCAGCCGCCAGATGGGGGCTGGCGCGCGGGGTGAAATCGGCTCGTCGACCCGCCCCAGGGCCTGATCCAGCCGACGGGCCGGCATTTCCCCGAACCGGCGCGCCAGCCCCGCGCGGGGAAGTTCCGCCAAATCACCGACGTTGCGCAGACCCAGCCGTTCGAGGCCGTCGAGGATGTCGGCGGGCAGGCGCAGGGCCTCGTTGGGGAAGGGCGCGAGTTGGGTGGCGTGTTCTCCGGGTGGGAAGATCACGCAGCGCGCGGTGCCGGGTTTGCCGAACCGGGCCGCCGCCCAGGCCGCGCCCGCCGTGTCGGCGAGGCCTGCGCGCGCAGTGTAGCCGATGGCGGCCAGCCGCGCGGTCATGTCGTCGAGCAGGGTCGCTTCGCCGTCGAACAGATGGGCGCAACCCGTCACGTCGAGCCAAATACCCGCCGCGCCGCCGGTCTCCAGGCCGGAGGGCGCGGTCCAGGGCGTGTAACGGGTGCACCAGGCGGCGATCCGATCGAGGGTGGTGGCATCGCCGGCCGGATCTGCGTCATGGACCGCGACGTCAGGCGTCAGCGCGCGGGCATCGGCCAGCATCTGGCCCGGGGAGAACCCGGCCTTCTGGGCGGCCAGGGTCACCGCGCTCAGGCGGATCGCCCCACCCTCGGGCATGGCCATGACCAGCACCGGTTCAGAGGCCTGAGGCCGTACGGCGGCGTTGCCCGGGTGTTGCCGTTTCAGGGCGCGCTTGAGAGTCCGCTGGCAGCGATCGGTTGCGAAGCGGGGGAACCAGAGCGAAACCACCCGCCGTTTGGGATTTATCCTGTCCGTCATCGCTCCATTCCAGTTGCCAGCTTCGGGGGCGCCCACCCCGGGCGCGTAAGAGTTCGGCCTGCCAGCGTGTAGTGCCGGGTAAATTTGAATATTCAGGTGGTCCACCCGGCAATGCGGCGATCCGCCAGCGGCTGATGCAGGCGGTCGAGGGCAGGGCAGCCCCCGAAGCATTGCCGGTGTCCCGGCGCAACAGCAGGCCGAGTCCGCCAGCGGTTTCCGCCGCAAGTTGCAGGCGGCGGCTGGCGGTGAGGCTCATCTCCTCGATTTCCGCACAGACCAGCCCGACCGTGGGCGCGCGCAGGGCCTCTTCCATGGCCCACAGCGCGGTCGCGGCAAAGTCCCCGCCGGGTGGCACGCGCACCGCAATGAGGTCGGCCGGATCGAGGCCGAACCCGGCGAGCCCCGGGGCATAAAGGCTCTCCCGGGGGCCGGTGCGCGGCGCGATCCAGACGATCGGCCGCGCGCGGGCGCGTTGGGCTTTGCCTGCCAATGCTGCGGCGAAGGCCGTGACCGTGCCGTTCAGGGCGCCGCCGATTTTGGTGGTGTTGTTGGAGGTAGGGCCGTCGCCGTCGAGGATCTCATGGACCGCCCCCGCCGCCAGCCCGCCCCAGGGCAGATGTTCGTCGATCTCGGGCAGGTCCAGCGGCAGACAGTCATCGCTGTGCGGAGTCCCGCTGCCACCGCGCTCGATGGCAGCGATGCGGCTGCGCAGCCGCTGGAGGAGTTGGGGATCCGCCGGCACCGTTGATGTGTTCCGTTCTCGCTAAATGTTCTTATTTTGTTCTAGTTTTCGAAGATGGGTGAGTCAAACACGGGTGCAGGCGTGTGACGGGGCTGGGCAAGCACGCCATTGTGACTGTGGAACGCGCGGTCCGCCGCGCATTATGGGGGTCACAACGGGTTCGGGCATTTCATGAACAGACTTCAGAAATACGCAGCTGTGCTGCTGGCGGGATTGCTCATGCTGGCCGGTGAAACAGCCCACGCGCAATCGTTTGAATGGGTGCGGATCGGCGATGCCGACGGGTTCGGCTTCACCGAGACAGCGTCCCTCGGTCGCCCGGTCCAGGGTGTGGGGCCGGGCCCCGCCGACACCAACGGCAACGGCGTGCTCGAGCCCGACGAATATCTGCCCGACCTGAACCGGGATGGGGGCGTGTGGTTTCGCGGCGAGGATAATTTCGACAACCGCTCGCCCGCGGAGCGGCGCGACGCGGGCCATGGCTGTCAGGGGTGCCTCACGGTCGGGGACAAGACCCGTGGTTCCAACTGGACCGACCTGTCCCTGTCGCCCACGGCACCCGCCGTCGACTGGCCCGACCTGAACGGCCCGGCGACGCCGAACAGCGCGGCCTTCGTGTTCGACTTCACGGTGCATGCCGACGCCATCGTCCAGGGCACCGAGATGTTCTTCAACCTGGTATTCGGCGATTACGACATCGACCCGGCGGTGGTCTTCGTGCGGTTCAAGACCGCGCCGGCCCGGGTGCTGCGGATCCCCAACCAGCGGTTCCGGAATGTGGACGGGCTGATCCAGGCGCGCACGTCGCGGCTGCCCTTCAACGACGTCTTCACCCGCGATGCCGACGGCAACTGGCACGGATTCCTGACGGTGATCTTCGATGCGCCGATCGATCCCTTCACGGCCTTCGACTATGTGGAGCTGAGCCTGGATGCTGGGGTGTCGGCGGAACTGGATGCGCCGGGTCCGTCACTGGCTGAGACAGCCGTTCCCAAAACCGTTCGCGGCTGATCCAATCGCCGATATAGTCGTGGATGCCCGGATCAAGTCCGGGCATGACGATTGTTGTTCGGGGGAAACCAATGCTCTTTTTCGTCTACCGGGTCGACAAGCCCGGCACCCTTGATCTGCGGATGCAGACCCGCCCGGCCCATATGGAGTTTGCCGAGGAGATCGGCGACAAGCTGTTCTTCGCCGGCCCGACGATGGATGATGACAGGAACATGTGCGGGAGTGTCTGGATCGTCGATGCGGCCGATAAGGCCGAAGCCGCAGCGATCACCGCGGCCGATCCGTACGAGAAGGTCGATCTGTTCGAGACCAAGATCATCCGCCAGTTCGTGCGGACCGCCGGGACCCATTGAACGTCAACATAGCTTCAGTCATGCCCGGACTTGATCCGGGCATCTCTGTCGATGAATGTGCATGACGCAAGACTGAGGGAGAGAAAACATGTTCGTTGCCACCAAGGACAAGGTGCTGCAGACCACGACGACGGGCGCGCTGCCGCGGCCGACCTGGTACACGGAAAATCTGCGGGGCGCGCCGCTGTCGACGGGCTTCGCCCATCGCGCCTACCGCGAACAGCATCTCGATTGCCTGGCCTGCCACACTGCGGCCCAGAACCGCGCCGGGATCGATATCCTCGTGGATGGCGACACGCGCCTGGATGACGACGTCGCCGGGCGCAGCTGGGTCAGCTACGCCTATGAGCGGATCGAGGGCTTCGGGCCGCCGGGGGTCGCCGTGCAGCCCTATGCCGCGATGGCCGACAAGGGGCCGGGGGATTTGATCTGGGAGGTGATCGAGACCCGCCTGACGCCCCATGTGACTGGGCCCGTCGGCAAGACCGACCTGCAGCTCGACCGGGCTTATAAGGCCATGGCGGGGATGACCGACAAGCCGGTGAAGATCGGCTCGATCTCGGCCCAGGTGATCAGCCATATGTGCATCAACGATCACTATGCCGACACGCGCGAACTGCTGATGGCGCTGTCGGATGCCTTCAACGCCGAGTATCACGCGCTGGCCGACGCCGGCGCGCCCCTGCTGCAAATCGAGGAGCCTTCGATCCATCAGTCGATGCAGGTGCCGGGCCAGGAGGTCTCCGCCGAGCAGTATGTCGAGGCGTTCAACCGCGAGGTTGCGGGCCTGCGGGACAAGACCGAAGTGTGGTGCCACACCTGCTGGGGTTCACCCGCCGCCCAGAAGATGTTTGCCGAGCATGCGTCGTACGAGCATGCGCTGCCGTATCTCGATCAGCTCGATGTGGACGTGATCACCGTGGAGGGTGCCACCAACAACGGCATGGATCTGGAGCATTTCGGCAAGCTGATCTCCAAGGACAAGAAGATCGCGCTCGGCGTGATCAGCCACCGCACCCTGCAGGTCGAGCGGCCCGAGGACGTGGCCGACCTGATCCGCCGCGCACTCAAGCATATCGAGCCCGAACGGCTGATCCTGTCGAGCGATTGCGGCTTCGGGCGCGGGGCGGCGAGCCGGATGCACGCCTTCTACAAGATGGTCTCGCTGGTGCGGGGTGCGAATATGGTGCGCAAGGAGCTCGGCCTCGACGAGGTCTATGTGCCGGCGACCGATCCGCAGATTTCGATGGTGCCGATGGCGTTGTAGAATTCGGCAAGCGGGCGGGTTTGAAACCCGCCCCTACGTCGGGCTGCATGGTTATAGGGGCAGGTATCAAACCTGCCCGCAGTGTGTGACCGATGAAGAAAAGAGAGTTCATCCGATGGCGAATGTTTACTCCAAGAGCCCGGGCACCCGGCCCGAGGGCAATGTCGGCACCAAGCGCGAGAATGTGCGTGAGGTGCGCAACTATCGGCACATCGAGGTCCGGCCCTATGCGCCCAATCTGGGCGCCGAGGTGCGGGGCATCGATCTCGCCGACGGCCTGACGGCGGATCAATTCGAAGAGGTCCACCAGGCCCATCTCGACCAGCAGGTGCTGTTCTTCAAGGAACAGTCGCCCATCGCGCCGGCCACGCAGATTGCCATCGGTCGGATGTTCGGTGAGTTGCACTATCATCCCGCAGCCCCGGGCATGGACGGTTTTCCCGAAGTGTTCGAGATCCACGCCCATGCCGGCTCCAAGATCGCCAACGGCGAGTTCTGGCACTCGGACGTGTCCTGCGATGAGCTACCGCCGCTCGGCACCATGCTGCAGATACACATCCTGCCCGAGAGCGGCGGCGACACCATGTTTGCCGACAGCTACGGGGCGTGGGACGCGTTGTCCGACCCGCTGAAGGCGATGCTCGACGGGCTCAACGGCATCCATGAGAGCGAGCATATCTACCGCGGCCGCTACGCGGATCGCGGAATGGAAGACGCGGGCAAGGTCTATCCATCAGCCCTGCACCCGATCGCGCGGACCCATCCCGAAACCGGCCGCAAGGCGCTCTACGTCAATCGCGGTTTTACGACAGGCATCGACGGTCTGGCGCCCGACGAGAGCGACGCGCTGCTCGGCTTCCTGCTGGAGCATGCCGAGAAGGTGGAATTCCAGATCCGTTATCGCTGGGAGCAGAATGACATGGCGTTCTGGGACAATCGCTGCGTGATGCACCGGGCGCTGTGGGACTACTGGCCCGCCGAGCGCAAGGGCAACCGCGTCACCATCAAGGGCGACCGCCCGGTCTGACTAAAACGGCTAAGGCCGTGTTTGGGAGAGCAGATCAAGAGGATGTCGCGCTGACGATCCAAGTCCCGGTCTCCATCATGACGCCGTTGTCGGTCTGAAATTCGGAAATTTCCGCACCAATATCATTCTCGATCTGTGCAACGACTTCGTTGGGGACGTCGATCAGCAGGCGTGAAACCGGCCCCAACTCAACCAGCTTTTTGACAGATCCCGACACATCGGCATCCATCGGCACCGAAGTTTTGAGAGGTTCTATGGTGATTTCACCAAATCCGGCTTCGGACAGGATCGCTCGAACCCGATCGGGATTGGCAAATGCCAGCGGCCCGGGTGCCTCCGGGTCCGCAGGCGGCGGAGCAGGGATGTATTGCAGGGCAACCTTGAACGGAATCTGAAGCCACGGGTTCTTCTCTGCCGCTTGCCAGCACACGAATGCAAGTCGCCCGCCGGACTTTAATCCGCTGCGGATATTTGCGAATGCGGCGACCGGATCGAAAAAGAACATGACGCCAAAGCGTGAAAATGCCCGGTCGAAGGTGTTTTCCTCAAATCGATAAGACGCAATGTCCTTGTTTTCAAATGCCACGCCGTCAACCCCGAGTGCATTGAGCCGGGCGCGACCAACATCAAGCATCGGGATCGAGAGATCGATACCGAGTACGCGGCCCCCAGAACCAACCCGGCGCGCGATTTCGAATGTGGTCGTCCCGCTGCCGCAGCCAATGTCCAGTACCGTGTGTCCGGGACGGACGTCGCAGGCGTTCATCGCGGCAGCACCCAAGGCCTCCAGCATCCGGTCCTGAATATCCGCGAGCCTGGCCCATTTGTCCCCCGCCGGGCCATTCCAGTATTCGATTTGTGCCGCATTGACGCCGACTGCTTCCAACGGATCCATGGCCTACCTCTTAAACTTAAACCGAAACCACCAGACAGCCTCGGTTTGGAGGGAATAGTGGCGATCTGGTTGTCATGCGCCGACTATACCCCGTATCCCGACGCACCTCTGCTGTCATTTGCATATGACAGTATATTTCCCCCGAGCTACACCGGAACGGCCTTCGTTGCAGGTCTTCGATCCGTTCCAGGATATTCAGGAACAAGCGCCTCGGCACGGCCATCTCGGCCAACCTGGAATATGACATGCCGGTCATGTCGGGAATGATCATCTTTGGTGGGCGGCGGTCATGAAGCTTGTCGGTCCTTGATCCGATCGCGCGGACTGATCCGGAGATCGAGCGCAAGGGCGACCGCCCGGTTTAGGGCTATCTGCACGATAATTCTCAACGTCATGGCCGGGCTGGACCCGGCCATCTCTGTGCAATAGCTCTTGGGTTCGCAAAATGGATGCCCGGATCAAGTCCGGGCATGACGAGGGGTGGAGATCGGAAATATCCTCATCCTGAGGAGGGCCGTTTTCGAAGAAAGCGGCCCGTCTCGAAGGATGGCTTGCTGGCAATGCTTCGAGACGGCGCTGCGCGCCTCCTCAGCATGAGGATGTTTGCTTACAGATTCCGCGCGTAGAGCGCCAACAGCCGCTCCCAGTGGCGTTCGGCGGCGGGCTTGTCGTAGATCTTGCGGCCCGGGAACGCGAAGCCGTGATGCACGCCGGGGTGAATTTCGAGCTCGCCGCGCGTACCCGCCGCATCGAACAATTCCTGCAGTTCCGCGACCATGGGCAGCGGTGCGAGGTCGTCGATCTCGGCGCAGGAGATGTAGGCTTCGCCCTTGATCTTCGCGAGGTTGAGATGGGGGCTTTCCTCGGCATCGCTGACGATCCAGGTGCCGTAGAAGGACGCCGCGGCCGCGATGCGGTCGGGATAGCGCGCGGCGGCGGCCAGGGCGTAGGGGCCGGCCATGCAATAGCCGTGGGTGCCGACGGTCCCAGGGCGAGCCATCTCGGGATGGGCGTCGATGAAGGCGAACATGGCCGCGATGTCATCCATCACCGGCGGGATGGTCATCTTGGTGCGGATCGCGCGCATTCGCGTCCAGTCCGCGCTTTCCTTTTCCAGCACGTCCGGGCCGAACTTGGTGTCGCGGCCCGCGCGGTAATAGAGATTGGGCAGCAGGACGCAGTAACCCGCCGTCGCGAGGCGGCGCGCCATGTCGTGCAACTCTTCGCGAATGCCCGGCGCGTCCATCAGGAACAGGATCGGCGGGCAGGGATCGCCGCGCTCGGGCCGGCAGATGAAGGTCTCCATCGCGCCATCAGCCGTCGTGATGTCGAGCGTTTCCTCGATCATGTCGAATAACTCCGTTGAGAAGGTCGTCTAGAGGAGATTTCGCACGCCGCTGGAGGCGGGAATCTCGCTGCCGGTGACATAGGCCTCGTGGTTCGTCTCGATCTTGGCCTTGTCGTACAGATAGTTGACCATCATGCCGGCCGATTGCTGCATGCCGCGGGCCGCGGTGTCCGCCAGCCAGTTGATCCGCTCGACGCGCGCGCCGTTGCTGAGATGGAAATGGGCCACCGAATCCAACGCCGTGCCGGTGGATTCCCGGCGCTGATAGAGCAGATAACCCGCCGCCAGATGCATCAGAACCGGGTTGAGCGCGCCGGCGATGTCCGCATCCTGTTGCCAGTGGGGCCGGTCGAGCAGATGGGGCAGGACGTTCGTGCCTTCGGGGAGGTCGCCCGCGACGGCGGCGAGTGCGTCTTCCTGCTCGTGATTGAGCAGTTCCGCCCCATCGGCCATGCGCCGGTCGAGCCAGCGCCGGAAGCCGGGGATTGGCGACAGGGTCGCGAAGGTCTTGAGGTTGGGCAGCTCATGGGACAGGTGATCGACCACCTGCTTGATCAGGAAATCCCCGAAACTCACGCCCGACAGGCCCGGCTGGGCGTTCGAGATCGAGTAGAAGATGGCCGTATCGGCGTCTTCGGCATTGGCGATCGGCTGGGTTTCGTCGAGAAGCGTCTGGACGTTGTCGGCGATGCCCTTCACGAGCGCAACTTCGACGAAGATCAGCGGCTCGTTGTGCATGGAGGGATGAAAGAAGGCGTAGAAGCGCCGGTCGGATTCGAGCCGGTTCTTCAGGTCGGTCCAGGACTGGATCTCGTGCACCGCCTCATATTCGATGAGCTTCTCGAGCAGATCGGCCGGCGCGCTCCAGGTGATGCGGCGCAATTCCAGGAAACCGGCGTCGAACCAGCCCGACAGGAGATACTTCAGCTCGGCATCGAGGGGGGCGAGTTCCGGATGGTCACGCAGCAGCCCACGCAGGTCGGCGCGCATGTCGACCAGAAATTTAACGCCATACTCCAAGCCATTGAACTGACGCAGTAATCTCATGCGCGGCGACGACAGGTCCTCGCGCAGTTTCGACAGGGCAAGCGCATAGGATTTCGGATCGTCCGTCGCGGCGCGGACCGCATCCATGGCGTCGTTCAGGTGCGCGGGCTCAATCCCGTATTCATCGGTCAGGAGGGTCAGGAAACGCAGGCGACCGGTGTCGTTGAGCTCCAGATAGCAATGGCCGAGATCTGCGGCGTTGGTGCGCGCGGAGGCCTCACCGCCGCGGCCCGACAGGCTGGCGTCGATCTGCTGCTGCAGGCGGGCGAGATCGTCGTCGGGCAGGTCGGGTTTGACGTTGAGGCCAGACCGGCTGGTCAGAGAGCTCGCGCTCTCGACGACATCGCGCAGCGCGCGGCGCAGAAGACCGCGGGTGCGGCCGAGAATTCCGGAGGAAACTGTGGTATCGGACATGATGATGAGAATTTGGCGTTCGAATGGTGGTTAAGCAAGTCGCGTTGTACGAATATTTCGTGACGCAGGCGTGAATTCTCGGAATAGCGGACCATATTCGAACGGAATGATGAACGGTCTCTAAGGAGGCCAACAGGGGAGTGGATTTGATGGCTGACAAGGAAGTGGCGCTGATCGTGGGCGCGGGTGAGGGATTGAGTGCGTCTTTGGCGCGGCTTTGTGCGTCCCAGGGCATGGATGTCGCGCTGGCGGCACGCAACCCGGGCAAACTCGACGCCCTCTGCGAGGAAACCGGCGCGAGTGCGTATGAATGCAGTGTGGTCGATGGTGCATCGGTCGATGCGATGTTCGACGCGGTGGTTGCGGAGAAGGGCGTGCCGAACCTGGTCGTCTACAATCCGAGCGCACGCGCGCGTGGCCCGATCACGGATCTGGACCGGGAAGAGGTCAAGAATGCGATCCTGGTCACCTGCTATGGCGGGTTCGTCGTGGCCCAGAAGGCCGCCGAGCTGATGCTCGAACGCGGCAGCGGGTCGATCCTGTTCACCGGTGCCTCGGCCAGCGTGAAGGGCTATCCCAACTCCTCATCCTTCGCGATCGGCAAGTTCGGCCTGCGCGGCCTGGCCCAGTCCATGGCGCGCGAGCTGCACCCCCAGAACATCCATATCGGGCATTTCGTAATCGATGGCGGGATCGTCAAGAAATCCGGCGATGACCGGGCCGCCGCACGCGGCGACGACGGGATGCTCGATCCCGATGCGATCGCCGAGAGCTATCTGCAGTTCCACCGCCAGCACCGCAGCGCCTGGGCCTGGGAGCTTGAGGTCCGGCCCTGGGTCGAGAAGTTCTAGCAAACATGCGGATCAGCCTGCTGCGGGCGTTGCGGGCCATTGTCATGGCCGGCTTCGCCGTGTGCGTGGCAGCCTTCGTGGGTTTGAGTATCTATGCGGTGCTGCAGTTCGGGCTCTGGTGGCCCGGCCTCGCGGGCATCGAGGGCAGCAACCGGCTGCTGCTGGCTGCCGTGACCATGCTGCCGTTCCTGCTGCTGTTTACGAAGTTGAACTGGTCGCGGCCGCTTGACTGGCTATCGGCCCGTTTCAATCGGGTGATCGAACCCATCGATCGGGCGATTGCATCCGTCGTCTCGAAGCGGCCCTAATCCTGAGCCTGTCGAAGGAGAGGGCCGCATCCTCATACTTCGACAAGCTCAGCATGAGGATGTTCTGAAGGATGCGCGGATCATGTCCGCGCATGACGAGAGGGTAGATGTCCGGGCATGACGTCATTGAGGTCGAGATAGAGCGTCAGGGCCGCTGGATGGTCGCGACCGCGAAGGCGGTCTTGAAGCTGTCGCACCAGACGACGACGCTGCCCCAGGCGGCCAGGTTTACATCGGCCGGGATGGCGTAGGTCTGATCGCCGGTCAGGCTCTTGAGTTTTCCCAACGACAGGAACTTGTCGGACACGTCCTCGGGAAACAGCGGGTCGTCATTCTCGACCAGATACACGAACAGGTTGGGTCCCGGGACGATCTGCATGCCGAGAAGCTCGAGGCTTCGCGCGCCGCTGTCTGCGCGGGATATACGCAGATTGCCCGAACCGCGGTGAACCGGATCACCATCGCGGAATTCACCGGTGGCCAAGACGAATGCTTCAGCTGCGGCACTGATGGAAAAGAAGAGGCTGCCGAGGGTTCCTGCCGCAGCAGCCAGAAATACCCGCCGCCGCATCACGCGTCCGCGTTCGGCGTGAGCACGACCTTGCCGTTGCGTCCGCCCTGCATGGCGTGGGTCACCGCATCCTTGATCTTCTCGAGGGGGTAGGTGGCCTCGATCTCCGCGCCCATGCGGCCCTCGGAGATATGTCCGACGAGTTCCCCATAAACCGCCTGGCGTTCGGCCAGAGTGGAGTCCCGGCGTATCCACAGCGTGAGCCAGACGCCCACGAGATCGATCTCGCGGAAGATGATGTCGTCCGGCCACAACTGGCAGGGCTGCTTCGACAAAAGCCCGTAATTGGCGATCTTGCCGCCGTCGGCCAGGCAATCTGCCAGATGCTGGGTCGCATCGCCGGCCACGGCGTCGATCGCCAGCTTGATGGGCGCGCCGCCCGTGGCGGCCTTGACCCGTTCGCCCAGATCGGGGCCGTCGACCACGCAGATATCGCCGCCGGCACGGGTGACGAGGTCTTCGAGCCGGTCGCGACGGACCACGTTGACCGTCTTGAGGCCGTAGATGCCGGCGAGCTGCATCACATACTGGCCAACCGCGGAATTGGCAGCGTTCTGGATGACCCAGTCACCGGGCTCCAGGTCGACGACGGTTTTGAGCAACAGCCAGGCCGTCGGCGGATTGGCCATCACCATCGCCATCTGAATCGGATCGCCATCCGCGGGCAGGGGGATATGAATGGCCGCGGCCTTGACCACGACCTGTTGGCGCCAGGTGCCCGAATAGGGCGGGATCATCACCCGGTCGCCGACGTTCACATTGGTGACGTCTGTGCCGACCTCCCGAATGATGCCGGCGCCCTCGGCGCCCGGGACCGCAGGCAGCTCGGGCTGCACGCCGTAGGAGCCGGCGAGCGTGAGGAGGTGTGACGGGTTGATCGCCGCCGCCTCGACATCGATCAACGCCTCGTCGGGGCCGACGTCCGGTGTCTGCATGTCGATGAGTTCAACCACATCGGGAGGGTTGCCGGTCACAGAAAACTGGACCGCCTTCTTCATGTCACCCACGAGAAAAATCCTTTCGGGTCAGGCCGCTGTCTTGACCTGGCCCTGTTCGTTGTCGACGATCACCGGGGTTTCGAAGATGGTGACGTCCGGATCGACGCCGTAAAGATTGCGGATGGCTTCGCGCCAGGGACCGCCCTCGGCATAGACCTTTTCGGCTGCTTCGCGACTTTCCCAGGTGTAGACACCGCCGCCGACGCCGCGCTCACCGTCAAAGATGAAGTTCTTGCGGATCAGGCCCGCCATACCCTCGAACTTGGGGGCCACCTTCTTCATATTGGTGAACACCTCATCGCGCGTGGTGCCGTCTTTCACTTTGAACTGGACAAGTGCCGTGATCATCGGTGTTGTCTCCTCGAATTTGCGTTAACCGTCACATGGCATTTTGCGGCATTCCCCGCAGGCGTACAACCGACGCTCTTGCCGGAGTTCACTTGGTGATCCGAAACAATCGCGTGCGGCCAATCTGGCTGACCGGAAACCTGCAAGGCATGGGCTGGATGCTGCTGACGGCCGCGCTGATCGTGATCATGCACACGATGATCCGGTATCTTGCGCAGGACGGGATGCACCCATTTGTAATCGGGTTTTTCCGGACGTTCTTCGGGCTCCCCGTGGTCGCGGTTCTGTTCTGGAAATATGGTTTTGGCATCTTGCGTACCGATCAGATGAAGGTGCATGGCATCCGCTCCTTCGGCCATGTGGTCGCGATGATGATGTTTTTCACGGGGCTGACAATGACCCCGCTGGCGACGGCAAATGCCCTGGCATTTACCGCGCCGTTATTTGCCGCGGTGCTGGCTGTCGTGATTCTCGGGGAAGTGTTTCGTTGGCAACGCTGGGCTGCGTTGCTGTTTGGATTTGCGGGCGCGCTGGCGATTGTCCGCCCCGGTTTTGTCGAAGTGGACACAGGCCCGATCATCATCCTCGCCGCATCGGGCATTTGGGGCATGATCCTGATCGTCATCAAGACTCTGGGGCGCCGCGACGCGACACCCACGATCGTGGTCTACATGGTCATGTTCATGTCGCCGATTGCTTTGATCCCTGCATTGTTCGTCTGGGAATGGCCGACACTGGAACAGCTGGGCGTTTTGCTGGTCATGGGGACGATGGGCACCGTCGGGCATTTGACGCTGACGCAAGCCCTGCGGGTCGGTGAGGCGGCGGTCGTCATGCCCATGGATTTTTCCAAGCTGGTCTGGGCTGCGGCGCTGGGGTTCCTGCTCTTCAACGAGTTGCCGGACGTATACACTTGGATTGGCGGCCTCATGATCTTTGTCAGCGCAACCTATCTGGCGCTTCGTGAGCGCGCGGAAACGAAACCTCGAGGAACATGATGAACGCACAGGCCCATATCGCAGCGGTTGCCACGGCCGTGCCCGAGCATGTGCTCGACCAGAATGAGGTGGTCGAACGGTCGCGCGAGATATTTGCGCCGGACGTACCTGGCTTCGAGCGATTTACGGACGCCTATCGCAACGCGGCGATCGAGACGCGGCATTCCTGCGTGCCGATCGACTGGTACGCGCAAGCGCATCCATTCTCGGAACGTAATGATCTCTACATTGAGCACGCCATCGACCTCCTGAGCCGGGTCAGCCAGGACCTGTTCGATCAGGCCGGGATCACCGCGGCGGACGTGGACGCGATCGTGGTCGCCTCGACGACCGGCGTTGCCACGCCCAGCCTGGACGCGTTGTTGTTGGAGCGTTTGCCGTTTCGCCGTGACGTACAGCGCTTGCCGGTGTTCGGCCTCGGCTGCGCCGGCGGCGTGAGTGGCCTGGCGCGCGCGGCACAGATGGCGATGAGCCGGCCTGACAGTTGCGTTCTATATCTGGTGGTGGAGCTCTGCGGCCTGACCTTCCGGGTCAACGACACATCGAAAAGCAACATCATCGCCACCGCCCTGTTTGGGGACGGGGCCGCGGGTGCGCTTCTCGGTTGCAACCTCGAAGGACCAGCAGTTACGGGGTGGGGTGAACATACTTGGGAAGACTCCCTCGATGTCATGGGCTGGGAGGTCGGCGATGACGGTCTTGGTGTTCTTTTCTCACGCGATATTCCGCACCTCGTGCGCACCCGGTTGCGCGAACCGGCATACGCTTTCCTCAAAGGCCACGGCCTGGGGCCGCAGGATATCGCGCGCCACGCCTGCCATCCCGGCGGCGCGAAGGTCCTCGATGCGCTCGAAGAGGTCTACGGGCTGCCGTCGGGGGATCTGAAGGCGGCACGCGATATTCTGCGCCGCTACGGGAATATGTCTGCGGCAACGGCCATATTTGTCCTGGCGGAAACCATGCGCGAAGGCACCCCGGGCAATTGGTTGATGTCGGCCATGGGGCCGGGCTTTACGGCGTCGTTCGCGCTGCTGGAGGCCTCATGAGCATCTGGTATCTGCTGATCGCGCTGATCGTGCTTCAGCGCCTGATTGAACTCGCCATCGCCCGGATCAACACACGACGTTTGCTTGCCGAGGGCGCGCAAGAGGTTGGCGCGAACCATTATCCGCTTATCGTGCTGCTGCATGCGGCCTGGTTTGTGTCCCTGGCCGTGTTCGTGCCGGGTGACAGCTTCATCGACCCGATCCTCCTGAGCGTGTTCATTGTGTTGCAACTGGGGCGAGTCTGGGTGCTGACCAGCCTTGGGCGATACTGGACCACCCGGATCATCACGGTGCCGGGCGCGTCGCTGGTGCGGCGGGGGCCGTTCCGCTTTGTGCGCCATCCCAACTATCTGATCGTCGAGGCCGAAATCATCGTCGTGCCGTTGATTGCCGGCGCCTGGGAACTGGCGGTCATCTTCGGGATCGCCAATGCCCTGGTCCTGGCGCTGCGCATTCGGGTTGAAGAGCGGGCGCTCGCGGTGCGCCGGGCCTAGACAACGCTAGAGGTAGGGATCCGGGCGCACGCGAATAAGCTGACGCCCCATGTTCCTGCCCTCGTACAGCCCGGCCAGCGCCGCGCCGGCATTTTCGAGGCCGTCGACAATATCCTCGCGATACTGAATCTTCCCGTCGCGGACCCATTCGCTGAGATCGGCATGGGCTTCGTCATAGCGATGGGCGAAGTCGAAGGTGAGAAACCCCTCCATGCGGATACGGTTGACCAGGAGGTTTCGCTCGGGCCGCAGGCCGGCGGGCTGAGGAATCCACGCATCCGTTGAGGCGGTGCCACAGATCACGACGCGGCCGTGGAGATTGACCTGGCCGAGGACGATATCGAGGGTCTCGCCGCCGACATTGTCGTAATAGACATCGATGCCGTCGGGACAGGCTTGCCGGATCGCGGCGTCGAGGTCATCGACAGCCTTGTAGTCGATGGCCGCGTCGAAACCGAAAACATCCGTGCACAAGGCGGTCTTGTCGGCACCGCCGGCGATTCCAATCGTCCGGCAGCCCTTGATCTTGGCGATCTGACCCACGGCGCTGCCCACCGCACCGGCGGCGGTCGAGACCAGAACCGTATCCCCGGCCTTGGGCAGGCCGAGGGCGAGCAAACCGAAATATGCGGTGAAGCCGTTGATCCCGAGAATCCCCAGCGCCGTTGTGAGTGGCGCGTCGTTGGGATCGACCTTCCGGAATGTCGGAAGACTGGGATCAGCGACGGCATATTCCGCCCAGCCGGTGTTGGCGGTGACGACGTCGCCCTCGTTGATGTCGGGGTTGTTGGATTCAACGACGACGCCAACGCTGAACGAATGCATTGTGGTGCCGGTCTCCACGCTGGCGTAGTTGCGCGCCTTGCTGATCCACCCCTTCATGCCCGGGTCGGCTGTGACGTAGATGTTGTTGATCAGGACTTCGCCCGCGCCCGGGACGGGGGCGTCGCCCTCGGCCATGTCAAACAATTCGGGTGCCGGAAGGCCGGTCGCGCGTTCCTTCAGGATGACGTGGCGATTGCGATGCTGGGACATGAACGAGGCTTCCTGTTGACGATCAGTGGGTGGCAATCTATGCGGTCGGTGAGGGGCTATACTGCCGCCACGACGTGCCGTTGGGCAAATGATCCGATGGCCTGCCAATGAAGGAAACGCAATCATATGCGTTCGACGCAGCCAGGCCCGCTATCCAAACGCGCTCAGGGGTTCGACCGGGTTCTGGGATTGGTGCTCGTGGCCACTCTCGGAGCATTGATTGCGGGGCTTTTGCTGCCGGCGATCACGGTCCGCTCGCTCTTCATCTCTCAGGAATTCTCGCTGGTCGAGAGTGTGTTGGCGTTCCTCGATCAGGGGGACTGGTTCCTGTTCATCATCACCTTCCTGTTCTCGGTCGTGTTTCCGGTGGTGAAGCTCGTGACCGGCATTGCTCTCTGGTTTTTTCTCGACGCGACGAGCAGCTATGCGCGCCCCGTCCTGGGCTGGCTGGCGACATTCTCAAAATGGTCGATGCTCGACGTGTTTATCATCGCGCTGATCGTGCTGGTCGCGGACGGTCGCCTGCTGACGAGCGCAGATATCCAGATCGGCGCGATCGTTTTTTCGGTAGCGGTGCTGGTGTCGACCTGGGCCACGCGGCGGCTGAGCGCTCTGGCAGGCAACTAGTGTCTAGCGCGCCGGTGTAACCTGGACGGGCGCATTGGTCCCGGTACCCGGAGGCGCGCCTGACTGGCGTGGTGCAACGGTGATGGTCGTGGTGCTGCCGCCGAGTGTGCGGCTTTCGATCTGAACGGTCGCCGCGCGCTCTCCACGGGTAAATGACAGCACGCTGATACCGGCCTGCACGCTCATGATCGGATCCCAGCCGAAGTTGGGCATCTGCGTCTGGTAAAGCGCGAAGGTCGGCGTGGCACCCTGTCCGACATTCAGGACGATCCGGCCGGTCCAGCGGTCGAGGTCACCGAGGATCAGAGAACGATCCACATCGAGTGTGGAATTGGGCGGAATCGGAATGTCGGTCAGCAGCGAGAAATTCTGCTCGATCCCGGAGTTCCCACCGGCAGTGCCCGAAGAGGTCGGCTGCAGCTTTGTGCCCTGGGTACAGGCCGCCAACACAAGAAGTGCGGCGAACAGGATGGCATATGGTCTGAGAGTTTGGCGCCCGGAAATCATGGGGGAATCCGTATCAACGCGCCGTGAGTCGCGCCAATCGATGCTTGGCGTGTGCCTGGCTGCGTATCCCATCATTTGCTGAAGGCGTCAAAGGCGGCGAGCGCATCCGCGCCGTAGACCGTTGCGGGGCCGCCGCCCATCTCGATGGCGACGGCAATCGTGTCGCAGATTTCCTCGCGGCTGGCGCCGTGGGTCACCGATTGCTTGGTGTGGTAGACGACGCAACCCTCGCATCGCTGCACGATGGCGATCGCCAGGGCCATCATCTCGGTTGTCTTTACGTCCAGTGCGTTGGGGGATTGGGCGGCCTGGGTGACGGTGCGATGCCCGCGCATGATATCGGGTGCGGCGCGGAACAATTCGGTCGCGCGGGCATCCTGTGCGTCGGATATGGCGTGATAGTCCTTGGTCATGGCAGGTTCCTGTTCTCTTCAAGTGTTCATGGGGCGGCTTGTGCTATTCCTAGGGTGCTCCTTATCTTCGAATCTCGTCCAATTTTAGATCTCCGGACTGGTCAGCAGATCTCATGTCGACACTGACAGAACGCCCGACCGACGCACCCTTTCGCGGTGTCCTGTTGATGTGTGTTGCGGTGGCCTGCTTTTCGACCATGAACGGTTTCGTCAAGGAATTGCGGATCCAGGAGCTGCCGCTGGTAGAGATAATCTGGGGCCGCTATTTCTTCCACACGCTGTTCGTTCTGGCGATCTTCCCACGCAAGATTCCCACGCTCCTGTCCGGATCCGACAAGCGCCTTCAGGTAATCCGGTCGATCCTGGTGTTACTCGCCACCGCGAGCATGTTTACCGCCGTCGGATTGATGCCATTGGCCGATGCCGTGGCCATTACCTTTATTGCGCCGTTGCTGATCACGGCGTTGTCCGTACCCCTGCTCAAGGAGCGGGTTGGCCTGCGTCGCTGGATCGCGGTGTGCATCGGCTTTGTTGGGATGGTTGTGATCATTCGACCCGGCGGCGGGCTGTTTCAGCTCGCCGCATTGCTGCCGATCGGGGTGACGGTGTTTTATGCCCTCTACCAGATCATCACCCGGTTGATCAGTCACCGGACCGACCCGATCAATTCGCTGTTCTACACCGCGATTGTGGGCGGCGTCGTGATGAGCCTGATCGTGCCGTTTTTCTGGCAGACACCGACGCTCGCGCAATGGGGGTTCCTGGCCGTTGCGGGCTTGCTGGGGGGCTTGGGCCATTGGGCGATCATCATCGCCTACCAGCGTGCCGAGGCGCCGCTCGTAGCGCCATTTGCCTATACAGAATTGATCTGGGCGACACTCCTTGGCTTGGCACTGTTTGGGGATTTCCCCGATCTCTGGACCTTCGTCGGGGCGGGGATCATCGCCGCCAGCGGCATATACATATTGCAGCGGGAACGCGAAAAGCAGGCCGCATAGTTGCTGGCTGCAGGCCGCGGTCAGTCTTTCGGGAAATGTTCGATGAAAACCAGCAGCATATCGGGCGTGGCGCCGTCGCTCGCCAAAGGCAGGATAATGTCTTCCGCGCGAACGTAGTTCCGGTGCGGGCCGACATAAGGTGTGTCGCTGCGCAATGGCTTGCCCGTGGCTGCGACATCGACGCAGGAATTGTAGATCCGGCTGGGTGGTGCCATGTGTTCGATCTCGGACATCCAGGTGCCGGTCCAATCGTTGGCAAGATGATGGACGACATTCGTCCCGATCAACCGAAACCTGAAATCCCACGGGTCGCGGCGTACATCGAGCAGGATAACCTGCGGCAGCAATACCGGAATATCGAGTGGATCGATGTCGGCCCGCGCGGGAATCTTGTCGCTCTGATTCTTTGAATTCCAATAGGCTTCGCCCAGCTCGATCACACGGTTTCGGATCGACTGCGGCACATTCGCAGATAATGTGCTTTTTCTCGGTGGCGGGTTCGATTGCAGCGTCATTACCGTTCCGAACGATGTTGAACCCGGTTGCCTGTCCGAAGTTCTACCACAGCGTGTATTTATGATTTATGAATTGACCGGATGCGTGCCTTAGTAGCACAGAATAAATCGAATGCAATAGTACCGGGTGTTAGCGTGGCGGCGGAGGGCCTCGACTGAAGGGTTCTTCGCCCGGCCTTAAGCCAGTCGCGCCGGGACCTCGACACTGTGCGAAGCTGCGGTCGGGCGCGCCGCGAAAACATCGGGGAATGTAGGGGTACTGGTCCTCAGGAAGTAGGCGTAGGTGCCTTGGGGAAAATCCGGGGAGACAGTATTGCGGCCATTGCACTGGTCGAGATCCCCGGACCCAGTGATGTACTCATAGTCTTCGACAAACGTGCCGTCATAGTCGCCGCCGGGACCACCTGGGCGGGTTCCTTTTCGGACGGCGTAGCATTGCTGTGACGAGTGAGGTGGCGTTTGCAGGGTCGGACAGGCCATAAACCGCATAGATGGGGAAACCATCTGCAGCGTAACCCACGATCGCGGAGTGTATGTTTCGCGACCAACTCTCGATCAGGCCGGTCGGCAGCCCGTGATAGTGATAAGCGCCATTCGGTTGAACGTGCGCGTTGTTGCTGTCGAGACCAAGGTTGATGGCGCCGCCGATGGCCTCATAGCGCCAACCCGAGCGACGGTCGCGGTTCCAGAATTCAGCTGCGCCGGGGTCGAACGGTACGCCATTCACGGCGATCCCGAACTTGCCCTGCTCGAGGATTTCAATCCGATCCCGGATCTCGAGTTCCGCGTCGGCGCGGAACTCATAATTTTGCTCGCGGATGGCGTTGGGGTTGTTGCGGTTCGGGAAACGTCCGGTTTCGTGATTGGGGATTCCGTTCGCATGGATGATCCGCTTGTCGCCCGAAATACGAATCTCGACCCGATTCTTCAGTGACCAGGCCTGGGCGGACTGGATCTCATTCGCCTGTGTCAGCCCGATCAACTGAAGGATTGGTGCAGCAGCATGTGAGGGCTCGGACCGGGAGCTGTCATGCGCAGCGGCGGTGCCGGCGGAGACGAGCATCGACAGCCCGAACAGATGAGCTGCACCAATGGCCAATCTTATGGGGATGCGTGTCATCGCCGCGTTCCATGCCTGTTGAACGTCAAACATATCGCGAATGTGTGGCCTGACAAGCGCTCGCGAAGGGTCCGTTCACCAGTGAAAAACCCTGGCGAGCAACCAAAGCAAAAGGACCAGCCCGGGGGCTGGTCCTTGGGAATTGGCTCCGGCGGTAGGACTCGAACCTACGACCTAGCGGTTAACAGCCGCTTGCTCTACCAACTGAGCTACACCGGATTAAAGGCGCGCGGTTATAACAAACCCCGCGCGATACGCAAAAGGTGAATCGTCATTTCTTGTCAGGAATGATCCACGTGCCTGTCTCTCCGGCGATCGCCCGTCCGAGATTCTGCGGATTTGTTACGATTCCAGCGCCCCCGCCGGCCTCGATAAATTCGATGATGGCATCAATTTTGGGGCCCATGCTGCCTGCGGGGAACTGGCCGTCAACCTGGTGGGCGCGGGCCTCGGCGACCGTCATGCGGTCGATCCAGCTCTCGTCGGGCTTGCCGAAGTTCACGGCGACCTTCTCGACCTCCGTGGTGATCACAAGAAATTCGGCGTTCAGTTCATGGGCCAAAAGGCTCGATGCGAGGTCCTTATCGATGACCGCCTCGAGCCCCTGAAGGTCACCTTCTTCGTCGCGGTAAACCGGAATGCCGCCGCCGCCGCACGCGATCACGATGTGATTCGCATCGATCAGGGTCTCTATGGCACCGATATCCACGATCGATTGCGGGCGTGGAGAGGCCACGACACGGCGCCAGCCGCGGTCACCTTCTTCGCGCACCTGCCAGCCATGTTCGGCGGCATGGGTTCGCGCGAATTCTTCGCTCATATGCGAGCCGATGGGTTTGGAGGGATCGGCGAAGGCGGGATCCTCGCGGTCGATCAACACCATGGTGACAACGGCGACCGCGTGGCGATTGATGCCACGCCGGCGCATCTCGTTCTGCATGGCGCGCTGAAACATGTAGCCGATCGCACCCTGCGTATCCGCCCCGGCATAGTCCATGGGCACCGGGGGGACTTCGGCGATGGCGATCTCGGACCGGCGCAGGATGAATCCGACCTGTGGCCCGTTGCCATGGGTGATGACCACGTCCCAGCCTTGTTCGATCATATCCGCGACATGGCCCACGGTGATGGCCGCGGCGGTGTACTGATCGGGGATCGACTTGTGATCGGCGTCGATGATCAGGGAATTCCCGCCGGCTGCTACGACGGCTGTCTTCTGGCGTGGCGGCATGATGTCGCCTCCTTCCGAAGCCTCAGTTATCAGTCCACATAAGTCTCCGCGAGCGCGGCAATAGCCGCAGAAAAACAGGCAAGCGGGGCGTGCGTGATCCCGGCGCCGACCTGTCCGACGCCGGCCTCCCGATGGGCGATGCCGGTGTTGATGACGGGTGCGATGCCGGTATCCACGACCTTGCGGATATCGATGCCTGCCGGGGTCGCCATGAAGTCCAACGCCGGCAGGGTGAAGGCGGTGTTCCGGCCGAATGTGATGTGTCCCATGCGGCGCGAGTTGGCGAGCGCGTCCGACGCGGTGCCGCCGACGAACTGCACGATGGCCGGAGATGCTGCCATGGCGAAGGCGCCGATCCCGGCGGTTTCGGTGATAGAGCTGTCGCCCAGGTCGGGATTGGCATCTGCGGTGCTGTAGCCCGGGAAAAACAAGCCGTCGATGATCGATGCGGGCGCCTCGAACCAACGGTCGCCCAGCCCGCTGACCCGGATGCCGAAGTTGACCCCGTTGCGCGCCATAGCCGTCACCAGGCTCGAACCGGGCACACCATGTGCGGCGTCGAGCATGGACTTGCAGGCCGCCATCGACAGGTTGAGGAAGAAATGGTCGTTCGAGTTGATGAAGGTGACCACGTCGGACAGGGTCTTGGAATCCAGGCCTGCGTCCAGGGCTGCGGGTATCAATCGCTTGATCAAGAGCGCGGACGCCGCACCGTTCCGGTTGTGGACCTCGTCGCCCATGTGAAGGGCCTGGGCCATGATCGGCTTGAGTTCGAGATCGCCCAGCCGCTCGAGGGTCTTCACCAGTGCGGGTGCCAACACGTCACGCATCCATTCGAGATGGGTGATCACGTCCGGCGCGTTTGCGCCGAAGCGCAGCACCTTGCCGAGGCCCTCGTTCAGATTCGAGAAGGTGGTGTGGTCGTGAACGGGGTCATGGATGATCCAGAGCGGCATCGAGGGACTGATGATGCCGGCCATCGGACCGACCGCGCCGAAGTGATGGCAGGGCGCGAAGGATATTTCGCCTGATCCAGCGAGGGTCTCCGCGTCTTCCGGTGTCTTCGCCCAACCCTCATAGACGCACGCGCCGGCGATCGCGCCGCGAACGGGTGCACACATCTCGTCCCAGCTGATGGGCGGGCCGGAATGCAGGATCATCCGCTCGCCCAGGCCGTCGAGCACGTCGCGTGCTAGTCCGACGCCGCGCAGGGTGGGTTGCGCGGCGAGGTATCGACCAAACGCGGTTTGGTTTGCCGTCTCGATATCGGCCTTGTTGATGAGGCGGGCAAGCGCACGTGCGATGTCTTCATCATGGGCCGGTGGTGTCCATTCGACGTCGACGACATCTGCGCCGGCGGCGCGGATCGGCCCGGCGAATTGTGCGAGCCCGACATTGATCACCGAAAGTGGTGCGTCAAACAGATCGCTCATGCTGCGCCCTCCAGGATCGCTGCGGCCGTGCGGACGGCCTGGGCATTGTTTGCGGCGAGCAGCACGCCAAGGTCTGCCAGCGCCGCGCGCTGGCGGTCCAGGCCCTGGGGGTCGCCTTGGGTGCCGCAGACGAAGCCGAGCAGAACCGGGCCACCCGCATCGCGCGCCGTGACCTCGGACAGAGCCGGCACCATAGCGGCCACGGGGTCTTCGTGGGAACCATGACCGAGCATGACGTCGAACAGGATCACGCCGGTCGCGGGGTCCTGGGCCTCGGCGACAATGCGATCGTTGCGCAATCTGTGATCGATCATCGGATGGGGCCGGCCGCGGGTGAAGAGATCATCACCGAGGTCCAACACGGTGTTGGCCGCGCTTGTCCAAGGATCGTTGAGTGTCTGGGTGCTGGCGCTGGACGTGTTGGAGTGCACGCCGTCGAGCGTCTCGCCGAGCATGGTGAGCGCCTCGTAGCAGAAGGTGCCGCCGCTATAGAGCGCACGCAGATAACGCTGGTTGGCTCCCAGGCCGGGCAGGGGGCCGTCGATCAGCCCGCCCTGCGTGGACGCCGCAGCGCTACCCGAGGCGACTATGGCCAGCTGTGCGGCCTCCTCCAGGGTGCGCGCATAGGAAACGCCGGGAAGGCCCGGTCCGTCGGGCACATGCCCGAGAAGACAGGCGACGACCGGTTTGCCGGTCGCCACGGCATGTTCGAGCACGGCAGTTGCGACTCCGGGCGCCGGCGGCTTGGATATCAACACGATGACGGCTGTGTCGGGGTCGGCGCCGAGTGCGGTGATCGCCCGCTTGGTGGTGATGCCGCCGACCCGGCTGTCGAGATCGCGACCGCCCGTGCCGATCGCCTGGGAGACGCCGCAATCGGCCGCATCGATCAGGCAAGAAACCTGCTGCAGTCCGGTGCCGGAGGCGGCGGCGATGCCGATCGTCCCGCGGCGCACGACATTGGCAAACCCGAGCGGCGCGCCGTCGATGATCGCGGTGCCGCAATCGGGCCCCATGACCATCAGCCCGGCCTGATCGGCCTGGGTCTTCAACGCGACTTCGTCTTCGATCGAGACGTTGTCGCTGAACATCATGACGTTCAGCCCGAGTTGCACAGACTTGAATGCCTCTGCCGCGGCAAACGGGCCGGGCGTGGCGATCAGGGTGAAGTTCGCCTCAACATTGGCATCAAGCGCCATCTCGATGCTGCGCAGCGGTTCCGATGCCATGCCGCCGCTTTCCGCCACCACCGGGTCGGCGTGCAGGGCGGCCTCGGCAGCATCCAGGCCGGCAATCAACGCGTCATCCGTTTCGGCCTCCACCGCGATCAGCACCTCGTTCGGTCGTGCACCGGGGTCGCCCGTGATCAGCCCGGCCTCACGCAGCAGATCGAGGTTGGCCGGGGTCGCCATGATGCAGGAGGCCTGGCTGACGCCGTTAAGCAGGGTGATGGCCGACGAGATCTTCATCAGAGCGACGGAGTCCCTGTACATATCGGCAATGATGCGTGTTCCCATTATCATCGGGTCTGGTTCTCATGCTGGTAAGTGATGTCGAGTGCGTTGATGACGCGCGTGCGCAGAGGCTCTTCGGTCACGGCAAGCCCACACAAGACGCCGATTGCGGCATCGCGGCCCGAGCTGTGCCCCATCGCCAGGGCATCGGCGAGGCGCGCAGGAAGATTGTCGGCGTGGGTCGCAATGCCCTCGACGAAGCAAGTCAGGGGGGCCGAGAAATGGCCCGTTGCGGCGTGTTGGAAGCAGGCGCGGGAAACATCGGTGCTGTCGTACGCCTGCGCGAGGGTGGCCCGGGTCAGGTCGTGAAGGAATGCCTGCTGGCGGCGGTCCCGCGCGGCGTAGGCGAAACCTAGAAAGAAACCGGTCGCGAAGTCATCACCGGATGGGGTCAGTCCTGGCCCGCTTCCGAGCAGGCGGCGCAGACTTTCCCAGCCGTCGGGAAAATTGGTTTTGGCTGCGGCCTGTAAGAGTTCCGGAACCGAAGCGCGAACCCGGTGCGCTAGCGCGCGATCGAAACCACCCAGCAATGCGTCGTCGAACAATGCTGCGGTGAAACCAGAGATCTCAGCGGCCTCTTCAAACAGCGACCATGTCTCGAGCCATCCGGCTTCCAGTTTGGAACGGTTGATCTCTGGTTGGTCCGGTTTGTTGTGCCATTTCATTGGCGCGGCATTGCGGAAATCGAATGTTAGATCCGCACCCTGCACACGCAATATGCCCGCCCGCATTGCCAGGACGGCGCCGGGGCGGACAAGCCGGGAGAAATCCATCCCGTCGGGTGCGTTCAATCGTGCCGTGCCCGGCGACAATGGTGCGTCATTGCGCGCGTCGATCGTCACAACGGCCCCGGCGTCGGTGCCCAGTGCGATATTCATGACGCGCGTATGCACGCTCATCGCCCGCCCGTTCGCGACCTGCGTGGGAAAACGTTCGGGTATATCGGTCACGGTTAAACGCACCTGGGATTCCTCGTTGCGATGCCCGATGCGGGCCCGAAAAAATAGAACCGGCGGGCGCGCGAAACGGCAGCCCGCCGGATACTCGTTTGGTCGACTAGTCGGCTGGTGCCTCGGTCTTCTCGAGACCATCACACCAGAACAGGATCGCGGCGACAGCCAGATATGCGATCGTGATCGTCGGCGAGATACCAAGCCCGGAACCAATGCCCACCGCCGGGCCGTGGATGAACCCGAAATAGGTCAACACAGCAGCACTCAGCGCGAACGCGGCTGCAGGCTTGTAGTTCCGATCGATGATGAACACGGCCATGGCACCGAAAATGAGCCCGACCAGGATCGCACCGCTGCCGAGGACTTCGAGCCCCCGGTACAGCACGCCCTGATTGGCCAGCTTGTCCAATCCGACGGCTGCGGCATTCGTGCCGGCCGCGCCCAGTGCGCCATCGATCAAGACCTTGCCCCATGCCGCGAGGTTGGGAATGAGGGCGAAGATAACCGCCGGTGCGTGTTTGGATGGCGTCGACTGGAACGCCTGCGCCCCGATCAGCATGCCGATGTAGAGCAGGATCGGGATGATGGCGACCTGCGGGATAACCGCGAGCATGAGCCCGACAACCCCGAGCCATGTGACCACCAGCACGAAGACGCCTGTGACGGCCGAATAGCCGATCCGGCCCCCCATCTCCTTCCAACCGGGATGTCCGATGTAGACGGCATTGGCGAACGGGCTGCCGAACAGCGTGCCCACGAGGCTGATGATCCCTTCGGCACCGATCACCTGCTTCTCGCTGTATTCGTCACCGGCGACGGCCGCACTTTCGACATTGTCCATCGCTTCGATGAAGTCATAGACGCCGAACGGAATCGCAGTCACCAGGATGAAGGCCCAATACTGGTTGAGGCCGTCAAACACGAGGCCAAGAGAAAACGACGGCAAGGCCACGCCGACGGCTGCGATCGACTGGCTCACGCTGTCCATGCTCATCAAACCGATCCCAAGGTCGAACCAGGTGCTGAGCCAGGCCAATGCCGTGCCCACGCCGATGGCGATCAGGCCGGCAGGAACCTTTCCGGGATAACGGACGCCGCCGAACCAGCCCGCGAGGATGATCGCCAGCGAAACCAGGCCGATCACCGGGCTCTGGAAGATCTCCATGGCCGGTTTCATCGAGATGAAGGTGATCGAGATTCCGGCAAGTGTTCCGAGCAGGGCTGCGCGCGGGGTCAGGCGCCGCACATGCGGGGCGACGAACGCGCCGATGAACAGCACGATGCCCTCGATGAACACCCATGCGAGGCCTGCCTGCCAGGCCAGCATCGGATCGCCGGTCTGAATCTTGATGGGCAGCATGATCGCCAGCACGACGAAGAACATGTGCGGCACGCTCGGGCCAGAAGGCAGGGCGGCAACGTCGCTGCGGCCGCTCTTGCTGGCCAGTTTCTGGGCCAGGTAGGCGTAGAACATGTTGCCGAGGAAGATCATCAGTCCGACGGCGGGAAGGATGCGGCCGAAGATGACCTCGTCGGGCAACTGGATGACGAATTTGAGGAGGCCGGTGAGGACCAGCAGATTGACCAGGACGTTCGTCCCCAGCCCGAACAGCGCATTCCAGTCGCCTGGAACCCACCATGAAGCTTTCGTTGTACCCATTCGCATTTTCCCCCTATCGAATGTAATTGATCTCAAACGCCCTTATGTCTGTCTCGTTCCTGTTCGGTTACTGCAACGCCTGAACGGCGCGTGCGGAATCACTCACCCATCCGAAGATTCCACCCTGGGCCTTGATCATTTCGAGCCCGACCCGCTGAAATTCCGGGAAATACGATCCCACGCAATCGGAGAGCACAACGCATTCGTAACCGCGGTCGTTTGCCTGGCGGACAGTCGTGTGGACGCAGACCTCTGTGGTCACGCCGCAGACGATCAGCGTTGAAATTCCGCGGTTCTTGAGGATCAGGTCCAGATCGGTTTCGTAGAACGCGCCCTTGCCGGGTTTGTCGATGACAGGCTCATCGTCCGCCGGCGCGAGTTCCGGGATGATGTCGTGGCCCGGCTCCCCACGGACGAGAATTCGCCCCATCGGGCCGGGGTCGCCGATTCCGACCGCGAGGCCGCCGCGCGCCAGTTTCGAAGGCGGGGCATCCGTCATGTCAGGTCGATGGCCTTCGCGGGTGTGGATGACCGTCAGGCCTGCGTCACGTGCGGCCTGCAGGATGCGCGTACAGGGCTCGATGGTGGTGCGAAGCAACGAGACATCATTTCCGAGCATCTCTCCGAACCCCCCCGGTTCCAGGAAATCGCGCTGCATATCGATGATCAGCAGCGCGGTTGCAGCCGGTTCGAACGGCAGCGCGTAGGGCTCCGCCTCGAATTTGTGGCTCTTGCTTACCAATTTGGTCCCCTCGGGCTGCCCGTGGCTCTATAACGTGATGTGTGGTTCCGTATGCCACGGCAGCAGAGTAAAAACGCTACACCGTGGCGTTCCGCGTTGGAAAGGCCGGGCTGTGACCAATTCATCGGCAGGCTGCCCCGGTGGGCGGCATAGCGCTCGGAAACAACATTAGAAACTCTTGTTAGCTGGTTGATTAATATGAATATTATTTCCCTTCGTGATCGCTACCGTCAAACCCCGGGTGAGGTGGATAAAGTCGCCCGCGAAACGCTCGCGCGCCTGCAGGAAAACGATGACGGCAACATCTGGATTGCCCGGGTATCGGATGAATTGGTGCTGGCGGATGCGGAGCGGCTCGCCGGGCTCGATCCCGAAGATCTGCCGTTGTTCGGGATTCCATTCGCCGTTAAAGACAATATCGACGTCGCGGGCATGCCGACGACGGCGGGATGCCCCGAGTTTGCCTACACCCCGGACGAATCGTCTCCCGTGGTCGCGCGCCTGATCGCGGCGGGGGCGATCCTGATCGGGAAGACGAACCTGGATCAGTTCGCGGCAGGGCTGGTGGGCACAAGATCTCCTTACGGGGCGTGCCGCAACGCGTTCGACCCGGCCTATGTCTCCGGCGGATCGAGCTCGGGGTCGGCCGTTTCCGTGGCGCGCGGCCTGGTTGGTTTCTCGCTGGGGACGGACACGGCGGGTTCAGGCCGGGTTCCCGCGGCCTTCAACAACATTGTCGGCCTCAAGCCGTCACGCGGCCTGTTGAGCGCGCGGGGCGTGGTGCCGGCCTGCCGGACCCTCGATTGCATCTCGATTTTCGCCAATTGCGCGAGCGATGCGCAAACGGTGCTGGATGTGGCCGCAGGTTTCGACGCTGACGACCCTTACTCACGCGACGAAGCTGCGGTTCCGGCCGGTGTGCCAATCATGACCGAAGGCGTTCGCGTGGGTGTACCGAAGGCTGAAAACCTGGCGTTCTTTGGCGATGCAGCCGCGGAGAAGCTGTTTGATGCCGCCGTCACACGTGCAGAGAGCCTCGGTGCAAGCATCGTTGAGGTCGACCTGACACCGTTCTTGGAAGCCGCGCGGTTGCTCTACGAAGGCCCGTGGGTGGCCGAGCGCTATGTGGGTATCCGCGAGTTCTTCGATGCGCAGCCCGACAAAGTTCATCCGGTGACCCGCGAAATCATCGGCGGCGGGGCAACGCCCAGCGCCGCGGAGGCCTTCGCGGCGGAATACCGGTTGCAGGCGCTGCGCCGTAAGGTCGAGCCGGTCTGGCAGGATATCGACGTCATGATGACGCCGACGGCGGGGACCATTTATACAATCGCAGAGCTCGATGCCGACCCGATTCAGTTGAACTCGAACCTTGGCTACTACACCAACTACATGAATTTGCTGGATTTGTGCGGCACGGCCGTGCCGGCGGGATTCCTCGACAATGGCTTGCCGTTCGGCGTCACCTTTGTCGCGCCCGCCTTCCGGGACCGGGCGATCTTGCCGCTGGCAGATGCGATGCACCGCGCGGCCGATACCGGCATGGGGGCGAAACGCGCTTCGTTGCCTGAAACCACGCCAGACGGCGGGGAATTGGGCGACGACATGATGCTCCTGGTGGCCTGTGGGGCCCATATGTCGGGGTTGCCGCTGAACCACCAGCTGACGGAGCGGGGCGCCACGCTGCTGCGCACAACCCGGTCGGCACCGAACTACCGATTCTACGCGCTGGAGGCGTTCGAGCCGCCGCGGCCCGGGATGATCCGCACGGACACAGACGGTGTGGCCATAGATGTCGAGGTCTGGGCCATTCCCCAGGTGCATTTCGGCAGCTTTATGGCCGGGATTCCCGCGCCGCTGGGCATCGGCACTGTCGAACTCGAAGACGGATCCCTGGTGAAGGGGTTCATCTGCGAGGGCTACGCCGCTGAAGGAGGCCTGGACATCTCCGAACTCGGGAGCTGGCGCGGCTACCTGGCTGCAAAGGCCTAAGCCGCGTCGGGTATCAGACCTTGTAGCCGCGGACTCGCTCGACCGTGTTGGCAGCGGCGTTGATCAGGACGCTCATGTCCTGACCCGACAGCACGAAGCGCACCCCCATCGAGATGTACTTCTCCTGGAGTTCAGGTGAGGGGACGCCCCCCATGCCCATCCATTTGCCGTGCTTCTTGCATGCTGCGGCGACAGTTTCGTAATTCGCGACTATCTTTTCATGGCCGACCTGACCCGGAATGCCCGACGCCGCGGACAGATCGTTGGTCCCGATCTGCACAACGTCGACGCCCTCGACGGCGGCAATTTCGTCAGCATTTGCGATGGCTTGCGGGGTCTCCAGCATGACGATCAGCAGCATGGCGTCGTTCATCGCTTTCATCGCCGAGGTCATGTCGGGATTGGCGAATCCGAACTGGGGCAGGCCGCCGACAACGCCGCGCGACCCCTGCGGCGCGTAGTACATGTGTTCGACGATCTCACGCGCCTCGTCGGCGGTTTCACATTGCGGCATGATGATGCCGAGTGCGCCGCCATCGAGCGCACGGGTGGCCATCGCCATCTCGCCGCGGGGCACGCGCACCAGCGGTGCGATCCCGGCGGCGAGTGCTGCACATGAGATCTGCGCGGTCTGGTCGAGAGTGAGGGCCCCGTGTTCCAGATCGATGAAAATCCAATCCATGCCGGCGGTCTTCATCATGAGGGCAATATCGGCGCTGCGCGCCAGGCGGATGCCGATGCCAACCGAGATTTCGCCGGCTTCGAGACGCTCGCGGGCGGGGTTGCGGAGCTCAGTCATGATTGGGTCCTTTCGGGACGCGAAATGAAAAAAATTGTCAGCCGGCGCGATCAGCCGGCGCGAAGCGCGTCCGCACCGGCCTGGTAGGTCATGTTTCGCTGGGCTGGATTGCGATTCACCAAGGGGCGGCCGTAGAGCGGGTGATGAAGGCTGCGCACCTCATGCTCGATCTCGAACACAGGCTTGCCGGTCTCGGGGTCGACGATGGTGATGAAGCGATACTCGTGCTGGTCGGTCTCCATGGTGATCAAACCGCGTTCGAGCAGCCGCTGATAGGGACCGGAGAAGTCGGCGAAATAGACCTGGATATGATGGCCGTCATATTCGGGCTGACGGCCTGGCTTCTCCCGGAAAATCATTTCCTGGTCCGGCCCGACGCAGACGAACGCAGCAGGGGCTGACTCGAATTTACCCGTTCGCGCGGGCGCGCCGATGATCTCGTTATAGAAGCGCGTGATCGGATCGGCGGCACCTTTCGGCACATCGAAACAGACATAGGGTATGCCGTGTTTCATGTTCCCGAAGCGTTTGCCGGCCGGGTAGCAACGGAATTTGTTACCCCAGGGGCAGGTGGCATCGATCCGGCCGCGCTCGCGCTTGAAGGCGAATTTGGTGCCCTTGAGGGGCTTGCGCTGGTTCTCGAGCCGTGTGGCAAGCCGGTCGAAGTCGTTGATCACCAATGCCGTGTGCCCGCGCAGCACCTGGGTCCCGCGGGTCGGAAGATGAAACTGCTGGCGCCCGGCATTGATCCACATGATGTCGGGGCCGGTCATCAGATAGGGGTCACGGGTCAGGCCGAGACCGCTCACATAGAATGATGTGGCCGGGGTCTGATCGGGCACGAGCAGATTGACATGCTCGAGGGCGACGATGTTGCCGATGTCCTCGGTTCTGCGGTCGAACGCCATTTTCTTTGCCAATGATCAGTCCTCAAAGATGGCCACGGCGCGGATCGGGCTGGCGGTGCCGCCCTTGATCTTCAGGGGGAAACCGGCGAACCGGAAGCGGCCCTTGCCGATCAGTTGATCCAGGTTCATCAGGCATTCCATGTGGGTGATCCCGCGTTCGGCACAGGCCAGATGAGCCTTATAGTTCGGCTCGCCCTCGGGCGCGGGGCTGACCGTCTCGACGCCAAACATGGTGATCTTCTTGTCGGCCAGCCAATGCACTGCCTCGACGGACAGGCCGGGGAAATCATGGACATATTCCGGCGTGCCGAAGAGCCGGTTGTGGATGCCCATATGGATCATGACCGTGTCGCCGGGCTTGATCTCTTCGCCCGATGCCGCAAGCGCGGCTTCCATATCCTCGACCGTCGCCTCGTAATTGTTGGGCACATCTCCAAAGTCGAGGCAGATGGCCTCGGTGTAGAAACTCTCCAGCGGCACCTCGTCGATCGACGGTGCGTCGGGTGCGGGATTGAAATGCACCGGCGCATCGACATGGGTGCAGGAATGGTCGCTCATGGTGATCGACAGGGATTTCGACGTGAATTCGGTTTTGCCGGCGCGCTTGATCTCCGAATGGTCGTTCCAGACCGTGATGATCACGGGCGGATGGGACGGATGGGCCGGTGCGCGGTGATGGATTTCGCGGCTGAGATCGATGATGTGCATTTTTTGGTTTCCCCCTGACGAGACCGCCCAATCTCGGGCGGTCATTCCTATCGTGAGATTATGCACACAACTGCGACCTGTGCCTCAAGCTGTGTGGCGAAAGTTGTCAGACTAGACCGGTGCGGCGGGGAGGGGCTGATTCCCGAGAATCATATCTGCCGCCTTTTCCGCGATCATGATCGTTGCGGCATTGGTGTTGGCCGAATGTGACGTCGGGATGACCGATGCATCGATGACGCGCAGCCCGTCGATGCCATGCACCTTGAGTTCGTCGGAGACCACCGCACCGGGGTCATGGGCTGGGCCCATTTTGCAGGTCCCCATCAGATGGAAGATCGTCGTGCCGCGCCGCCGGGCGAAGTCGAGCAGTTCCTCGTCGCTTTGCGCCGCGTCACCGGGTGAGGTTTCGCGCACATACCATTGCGCCAGCTCGGAGGATTTGAGCATCCGTCGGGCCAGCCGAATGCCGTCGAGCAGAAGCCGCTGGTCTGCCTCGGCCTCGAGATAGTTCGGCTGAATGATGGGCTTGTCATGGGTGTCGGCGCTGCGCGCACGCACATGGCCACGGCTTTCGGGCCGCATCGGCCAGACCCCGGCCGTCATGCCGGGAAAATCATCCAGCTCGTAGACCGCCGTTTCCTTGTAGCTCGCCGGGGCAAAAATCACCTGCAGGTCGGGCTGATCCAGAGTCGGGCGTGACTTGCACAGCGCCACGGCAATGCCGGGAGACTGGGCCAGGACACCCTTGCGGAAGAGCCCGTATTTGATCGCCTCAACGGCGAGCGAGAGCCCGCGGGTACTTTCATTGATGGTCTTTACGTTCTGCAGGCGCACCGCGAGCCGGATGCCGAAATGGTCGGAGAGATTCTCGCCGACGCCGGCCAGCGCATGAACCGGGGTGACGCCGATATCCTGCAGCAGGCCGGCGGGACCGAGGCCGGAGGCCTGTAAAATCTGCGGCGAGGCGATGGCACCTGCGGCCAGAAGAATTTCCCGGTTCGCGCGAACCTCGTGATCTTGCTCGCCCTGGCGGTAGCGCACGCCCGTCGCGCGGCGACCCTCGAACAGGATCTTGGTCACGTGGGTGTGGGTGAAGATCGCTAGATTCGCACGGCGTCGAGCGGGTTTCAGGAAGGCGCGTGAAGCACTCACACGGCGGCCCTTGTGGATCGTGCGCTGAAAATAGCCCACGCCCTCCTGCACCGCGCCGTTGTAATCGAGGCCGCGCGGGATGCCGAGATTAGTCACACCTTCGATGAAGGCATCCGACACCGGGTCGCGCCGGTCGACGTCGGTCACCACCAACTCGCCATCGCGACCGCGGTAGGTGTCGTCGCCGTCGCCGATTCGGCGCTCGCTACGTTTGAAGTAGGGCAGGACGTCGGCGAAGCTCCAGCCGCGATTGCCCATCTGCGCCCAGGTGTCGAAGTCCATCCGTTGGCCGCGATTGTAGATATGGCCGTTGATCGAACTGGAGCCGCCCAGCGCCTTGCCGCGCGGCGTCACGATCGGCCGGCCCGCCGTGCCCGCGCTCGGCTCTGTTTCATAGAGCCAGTTCAGGCGCGGGTTCGAGAGGGTCTTGATGAACCCGGCGGGCATGTGAATGAAGGGGTTGCGGTCCGGCCCGCCCGCCTCAAGCAGGCAGATGCTGGCGCCGGACGCCGAGAGCCGGTTCGCGAGGACCGATCCCGCGGATCCGGCGCCGATGATGACATAGTCGAAAGCGGTCATGAAAACGCGGATTTCGCCATACGGTTTGACGTGCGCGGGCCGTTCGAACGAATCCGCACTAGCTCAGCTCCAGCCCGAACAGCGAAACCGCATTGGTCCGGCCGATGGCCAACCGATCGGCATCGGAGAGTTCGGCCTGGTCAAACCAGCTGCTTCCTTGCTCCATAGATTCGTAGGGATAGTCGATCGAGAACAACACCCGCTCCACGCCCATCTCCGCGATGGCCAGGTGAAGGGGCGGATCATGAAACTGGCCGCTCGTGGAAACATGGACATTGGTTTGCATATACGTCCGCAAGGTTTCCTTCGCCGGCATGCCTCTGGGGTTTTTCTGTAGAACATTATCGGCACGCCACAGGTCGAACGGGATGCGTTCGCCGAGATGCCCCAGCACCATTTGCAGACGCGGATGGTCGTCGAAGAGGCCGCCACACATCAGACGCAGGGCGTGCATGGCGGTCTCCATGGCGTATGCCCAGGAAGCGTAGGTCAGCCAGGGATGGTCATCGAAGAAGGGCATGTCGTCGAAAAACGGGTTTCGCGGGTGCAGATAAAAGGGCACCTCCAATTTCTCGATCGCAGCCCAAAAAGGACGATATTCGGGGCGGTCGTAGTAAAGATGGGTCGTCGACCCAACGATTTCACTGAACCCATTTACGTTGGCGCCCAGCAGACCCAGATCCACGACCGCGCGCTCCAGCTCGCGGATCGCTGCCTCCGGGTCCTGCATCGGCAAAGCCGCGAAACCGCCGAGCCGGTCTGGGCGTTTCCCGGTCTCTTCGGCCAACAGATCGTTCGCCCGCTGCGCCATATCGATCGCCTTGGCCGTGTCTGTCTCGGCTTGTACGGCCGGTCCGTTGAGGGACAGGATCGCAAAGGCGACTCCGCAACGATCCATCAGTTCGATGCGCTCGCCGTGAAAATCCGCCAGCCGCCGATGCAGTTCGGGAGAGCCGGGACCGAGAGTCTCGGGCAGCGCAAAATGCTCTTCGATGGTAACTTTACCGTCCATGCCGGGTCCTCCGCAGTATCCCAAATTCGACAGGGATCAATAGAAGCGATCGGACAACGGACATCAAGCGCCCGGACGCTCACGGCCCGATAGCGACATAACGACCAATTTAACAAGGGATCGGTGTGGTCGCTGCGAACAGCAAGGAATTGGAGGCCCGGGCCGGAATCGAACCGACGTACAAGGATTTGCAGTCCTCTGCATAACCACTCTGCCACCGGGCCGGTAGGAGTGCGCAATTCAGCGACGGCGCTTCATATCCCAGAATTGCGCGCGGATTGGAAGGCCCCAACCGCATTCTGTGGTCAGGTTTGTACGATTGTCTTGCGGCGGGCCGAGTTTTATAAGTTGGCAGGCTTCCGACGAACGATGAGAACTGGTTTCCTGACGATGAGTGATTTCGAAAACGCGCGGCGCAATATGGTGGACTGCCAGCTTCGGCCAACCAAGGTTACGGACATTCGCATTCTCGATGCGATGGGCACGCTGCCGCGGGAGATGTTCGTCGACAAGTCACGGCAGGGTATCGCCTATGTCGACGAGGATATCGAGATTGCATCGGGACGCCACATGATGGAACCAGTCGTCCTTGCGCGACTGGTGCAGGCCCTCGATATTGGCCCGACAGATTCGGTGCTCGTGATCGGTGCCGGGACCGGATACGACGCGGCCCTGATCGGTACTCTGGCCGGCCCTGTGGTGGCCGTAGAATCCGATCCGCAACTGGTCGAGACGGCCTCCATGCTGATCAATCATCTGGGGATCGATAATGTTGCGGTTGTCGAGGCACCGCTGGCCGAGGGATATGCCGCCCAGGCACCCTATGATCTGGTCTTCGTGAGTGGTGCGGTACCCGAGATTCCGGCCAATATTGCTGATCAGGTCGCACCCGGTGGTCGGGTTGTTGCCGTTATCGGCGGTGCCGAGAACGGTATCCTGGGTCGAGCATCGGTCATGACCAGGATCGAGCAGGGCCTTTCCGGGCGCATGATCTTCGATGCGGGGACACGGCCGCTGCCCGGTTTTGGGACAGCAGCAGAGTTTGTATTCTGAGTTTGCATTTGCGTGAGCGCTCGGGCACCTTGCAGATGCACTTTTGGCAAGCACGCCAACATGTTGGCGGCGCTGAATTCTAACTTTTGAGAAGAGCTTTCGGGCATGAACCTAAGGTACGGATTGAGTGCTGTGGCGCTGTTGGCCTTTTTGGGCGTGAACGCGACCACGGCCAATGCGGAAAGCCTCCGCGACGCATTGGCGCAGACCTATGAAACCAATCCGGATCTCGCTTCCGAGCGCGCTCGATTGCGTGCGACCGATGAGAGCGTGCCCCAGGCCCTGTCGAACTGGCGCCCGGAGGTGGAAATCGATTCATCCTACGGACTGCGCCAGCGCAAACGCGACTTCAACTCCGCGGCGCCGGACCTGGAAAACACCGATCAGCTCCAATCGGTTTCTCTGAATGTTTCGCAAAATCTCTTCCGCGGATTCCGGACCCTTTCCGAAACCGATCGGGCCCGCAATCGCGTGGCCGCGGGCCGCGCCGAACTGATCACCGCCGAACAGACGGTTCTTCTCGAGGCCGTCACGGCATATATCAACGTTGTGCGGGATCGGGTGATCCTGTCGCTTCGTGAGAACAATGTTCGCGTGCTTGAGCAGGAGCGCCAGGCAACGGCAGATCGGTTCGAAGTCGGGGAACTGACCCGCACGGATGTCGCGCAGGCGGATAGTCGACTGGCACAGTCGATCTCCGAACGCACGCAAGCGCAGGGCAACCTGGATTCTTCCAACGCCGACTATGTCGAAGTCATCGGATCTGCGCCGGGTGTGCTCGAGCGCCCCTCTCTGCCGGCGGGATTGCCATCTTCAGAGGAAGACGCAGTTAATCAGGCGAAGACGAACAATCCGGGCGTTGTCGCGCAAGATTTCAGTGAACGTGCAGATCGCGACAATGTTGACCTGGTCGCTGGAGAGCTGCTCCCGACGCTCACCCTCGATGGCGAGCTCGAGCGGAACAAGGATGTGCTCGGTGCCGATACCGTCACGACCGAGCATTCGGTCACGTTGAACCTGACGGTGCCGCTGTATCAGGCCGGAGATGTTTATTCGCGTATTCGCGAGGCAAAACAGTCTGCCAATCAATCGCTGCTGTCGCTCGCCGAAGAAGAACGGCAGGCGCAGGAATCTGCGCGCCAAAGCTGGGCAGATCTCACATCCGCATCATCTCGTATCGTTTCGGGGGAGGCGGAAGTTGCCGCTCAGGAGATTGCGTTTGAGGGTGTTCAGCAGGAAGCCCAGGTCGGTTCACGCACCGTCCTCGACGTGCTGGACGCCGAGCAGGAGCTTCTCGAAGCCCGTGTCGATCTGGTCCAGGCACAGCGCGATGAGATTGTAGCGGCCTACCGCCTGCTTCAGTCGATCGGTCGCCTGACGGCCCAAGATCTTGATTTGCCGGTCGCGATCTATGATCCAGCCCGGAATTTCCGGGACATCGAGGACAGGCTCTTCGGTTCCGACATTGTGGACGAAGACTAAAAGCCCGTTCTCAGCACGCTATAGCACCTCGTTCGCGAGGTTTTAACTGGTCCGGACTCATATGAGTTTCTAGTCTGTGTTCAGTTGTCATTAACCATTATCTGCGATCACAATCGACCATGAGTGATACGAACGCCGATCAGCAAGAGCCGTCGATGGAAGAGATCCTTGCGTCGATCCGTCGGATTATTTCCGAGGATGGCGATGAGGAATCCGACGAGGACGTCGTGGTTGCGGACACCGACGATGACGCACCTGCCGCCGAGGCGGAGGAGGAGCCCGAAGCTATCGAAGAGGCGCCGGTCGAAGAGCCCGAAGATGATGTCGATGGCGATATCCTCGTGCTGACCGATGTGATCAGCGACGGGGAAGAATCCGAGCCTGAGCCGGAACCCGAGCCAGAACCTGAACCCGAGCCGGAACCCGAGCCGGAATCTGAGCCGGAACCCGAGCCCGAGGTTGAGCTTGAAGATGAGCCTGAGCCTGAGCCGGATCCTGTCGATGCGATCATGGCGATGGAGGACGACAAGCTGATTTCCGACGAAGTCGAGGAAGTCAGCGCCGCGTCCATGTCGGGTTTGACCGCAGTGCTGGCGGCAAATGCGGCGATCGGTGACGGGAATCAGACACTCGAACAGTTGGTCAAAGACGTCTTGCGCCCGATACTCAAGCAATGGCTCGACGACAATTTGCCCGACGTTGTCGACCGTATCGTGCGTGAAGAAGTCGAACGCATCGCCGCGCGCGCCAAGTAAACCCGACTCCGTTTAAATCTCATTGCTTGTCGCCGGAACCCCGTAGGGTCTAGCCGCGACGCGCGTGCTTCGCTAAACAGCAGCGCGGAACGCATCCTTGCGCCCGACGCTGCGACCACGCAAAGCCACGTGACCATGACGAACCTCGAAAAGACATACGCGCCCGCCGAAATCGAGACGCGCCTCTACCAACAGTGGGAGTCCGCAGGCGCATTCGCGTGCGGCCGCACGGACAACGCGACCTACACGATCGTCATCCCGCCGCCCAATGTCACCGGCAGCCTGCATATGGGCCATGCCCTGAACAACACGCTGCAGGATTTGCTGGTCCGCTGGCGCCGCATGCAGGGTTACGACACGTTGTGGCAGCCCGGCACGGATCATGCCGGCATCGCCACGCAGATGGTGGTGGAGCGTCAGCTCGCCGAAGACGGCATTCGCCTGGATCGCGGGCGCGCACTTGAAGACAAAAACGAGAAACTTATTGGCCGCGAGGAGTTCCTCGAAAAGGTCTGGGCCTGGAAGGAAGAATCCGGCGGCACGATTATCAATCAGCTCAAGCGGCTGGGTGCGTCATGTGACTGGTCGCGCGAACGCTTCACGATGGACGAGGGACTCTCGAAGGCCGTTTTGAAGGTCTTCGTCGAATTGCATCAGCAAGGCCTGATTTTCAAGGACAAGCGCCTTGTGAACTGGGATCCCAAGCTCCACACCGCGATCTCCGATCTCGAAGTGGTGCAGAAGGAGGTGGACAGCCATCTCTGGTATTTCCGCTATCCCATCGAAGGCGAGGCGGGCCGCTTCGTGACCGTCGCCACGACGCGCCCCGAGACCATGCTGGGCGACACGGGCGTGGCGGTACATCCCGACGATGAGCGTTTCCAGGACATCATCGGCAAGTTTGCGATCCTGCCGATCACCGGGCGCAAGATCAAAATCGTCGCCGACAACTATGCCGACCCGGAGCAGGGTTCGGGCGCGGTGAAGATCACGCCGGCCCATGACTTCAACGATTTCGAGGTCGGGCGCCGCGCCGGGCTCGGTATGATCAATGTCTTCGATGCCTCGGCCGTGGTCGACATCGACACCGAGGAATTTCGCGCCGATACGGCGGCCTCTGAATGGGGCGATCCCGATGCGGCGATCGCCGCCTATAACGGGCTCGACCGGTTCGCCGCCCGCGAGAAGATCGTCGCCGAAATGGAGGCGCGCGGCCTGGTGGCCGAGATCGAGGCGAACCGCCACATGGTGCCGTTCGGGGACCGCTCCGACGTGGTGATCGAGCCCTGGCTGACCGACCAATGGTATGTCGACGCCGAGACCCTCGCCAAGCCGGCCATTGCCGCGGTGGAGAAGGGCGACACGAAATTCGTACCCGAGAACTGGTCCAAGACCTATTTCGAGTGGCTGCGGAACATCCAGCCCTGGTGCATCTCGCGCCAGCTCTGGTGGGGCCATCAGATTCCGGCCTGGTACGGGCCCGATGACGAGATTTTCGTGGCCGAGAGCGAAGAGGCCGCGATGGCGGCCGCCGAGGCCCATTACGGCAGGGCGACGGCGCTCACCCGCGATCCCGACGTGCTCGACACCTGGTTCTCCTCGGCCCTGTGGCCGTTCTCGACTCTTGGTTGGCCGGAAGAGACCGCCGAGGTGCAGCGCTACTACCCGACGAGCGTCCTGATCACCGGTTTCGACATCATCTTCTTCTGGGTCGCCCGGATGATGATGATGGGGCTGCACTTCATGGACGAGATCCCGTTCCATGAGGTCTACATCCACGCGCTGGTCCGCGACGAGAAGGGCGCGAAGATGTCCAAGTCCAAGGGCAACGTGATGGACCCGCTGGACATCATCGACGAATACGGCGCCGATGCGCTGCGCTTCACCCTGACGGCGATGGCGGCCATGGGCCGGGACATCAAGCTGGCGACCTCGCGGGTCCAGGGCTACCGGAACTTCGGCACCAAGCTGTGGAACGCCGCGCGCTTCTGCCAGATGAACGAATGCGCCGCACCGGGCCCGGAATTCGATCCCGCGAAGGTCGAGCTCACCCTCAACAAATGGATCGTCGGCGGCGTGGCCGAGACGACGGTCGCCGTCACCCAGGCGCTCGAGGAATACCGCTTCGACCAGGCGGCGGGTGCGATCTATCAGTTCACCTGGCACACCTTCTGCGACTGGTATGTGGAGTTCGCCAAGCCTGTCTTCCAGGGCGACGACGAGGCGGCCAAGGCAGAGACCCGTGCGGTGGCCGGCTGGACCCTGCAGCAGATCTTAAGAATTCTGCACCCGTTCATGCCCTTCATCACCGAGGAGCTGTGGCAGCATTTCGGCGATGATGAGGGCATGCTGATCCACGCCGCATGGCCGGCCAATGACATCGCGCCGATCGACGCCAGTGCCAAGGTCGAGCTCGACTGGGTGGTCCAGTTCATCAGCGAGGTGCGCGCGGTGCGCAATGAAGTGAATGTGCCGGGCGGCGCGAAGATTCCCGCGATCCTGCGCGATGCATCCGACGAGACCCAGGCCCGCCTGGGGCGCAACCGCGATCAGATCCTGCGACTCGCGCGGCTCGACGACGTCGCGGTCGGCGCGGGGCTTCCCGAGGGCGCGGTGCAGATCGTGCTCAACGAGGCGACCGTGGCCCTCCCGCTGGCCGACATCATCGACCTGGACGCCGAACGCGACCGGCTGGCGAAGGAGATCGCCAAGCAGGACAAGGAAATCTCCGGCATCGACAAGAAGCTGGCGAACGAGAAGTTCCTCGCCAATGCGCCCGAAGCGGTCGTGGCCGAACAGCATGAGCGTCGTGCCGACGCGGCCGACACCAAGGCCAAGCTTCAGGGCGCCCTCGAACGATTGAGTGTGGCCTGATTTCGACCGCCTCATGCTGAGGAGGCCCGTTCGCGGGCCGTCTCGAAGCATTGCCTAAAACGTTCTATCATCATCCTTCGAGACGCGTGCCTACGGCCCGCTCCTCACGATGAGGGCGTGGATCGCTAACATCTGGAGACCCTTCTTATGCCGCATATACCCGCGCTCAAGCGCGAAGATTTGCCTGACCTGGAAGAGTATTTCCTGCGCTCGGACGACCGCATGGGGTTTGTCACGAACGCGCAGCTGACGATGGCCCACCGGCCGCCGATCTTCAAAGCCTTCGTCGAGCTGGCCGCCGCCACGTTTACGGAATACGGCAATGTGACGCCGGGCCTGAAGGCGTTGGTGGGCAATATCGCCAGCAAGACGGCGGGCTGCCGGTACTGCATGTCCCACACGGCATCCAACGCGATGCGTCCCGGCTACGACACAGATGAGGCCAAGGTAGCGGCGGTCTGGGAATATGAGACCAATCCGCTGTTTCGGATGCGGAGAGGGCGGCGCTGGAATTCGCGCAATGCGCCGCGTCGGTCCCCAATCTCGTGACGAAAGAGCATATCGAACGCCTTCGGGAACACTTCACCGACGCCGAGATCGTCGAAATCAACGCCGTCGTCGCGTTCTACGGTTTTCTCAACCGCTGGAATGACAGCATGGCCACGGAGCTGGAAGGCGACATGCGCGATATCGGCGAGCGGTTGCTGGGCGACACGGGCTGGACGGTCGGCAAACACGCGGCCGAGTAGCCGCTTACCGGAAGCCATTCCAAAGTCATCGTTGAGCACTGCCGAGTCATCCCATTTCCGTCATGCCCGGGCTTGACCCGGGCATCTTGCGGTTCGTTTCACGACGGCCACAAGAGATGCGTGGATCAAGCCCGCGCGTGACGGGTGATTGATTTCGACATCTGGCATCCACTCGCCACCGCGGTTATGCTCCGCGGCGAACACTCATTTATGGGCTGCGGCCCGCATCAGACGAAGGATACAGGTCATGGACGGCAACACACCCGGTGGCGAATGGGATAAATCGAAACTGCCGAGCCGCCACGTCTCGGTCGGCAACACCAGCGCACCCCATCGCGCGTTTTATTACGCGATGGGCATGACGCCGGAAGAGATCGCCCAGCCCTTCGTCGGTGTCGTGACGACCTGGAACGAGGCCGCGCCGTGCAACATCGCCCTGTCGCGCCAGGCCCAGGCGGCCAAGGCGGGGGTGCGTGAGGCGGGCGGGACCCCGCGCGAGTTCACGACCATCACCGTGACCGACGGCATTGCCATGGGCCATGACGGCATGCGCTCGTCGCTCGTCAGCCGCGAGGTCATCGCGGATTCGACCGAGCTCACCGTGCGCGGCCATTCCTATGACGCGCTCGTCGGGCTGGCGGGCTGCGACAAGTCCCTGCCGGGCCTGATGATGGCCATGCTGCGCCTCAACGTCCCGTCGGTGTTCATGTATGGCGGCTCGATCCTGCCGGGCAAGTTCAAGGGCAAGGACGTCACCATCATCGACGTGTTCGAGGGTGTGGGGGCGAACGCCGCGGGCACGATGTCGGACGAAGACCTGCTCGAGCTCGAATGCGCGGCCTGCCCGTCGGCGGGTGCGTGTGGCGGTCAGTTCACGGCCAACACCATGGCCTGTGTGTCCGAGGCCATCGGCCTGGCGCTGCCCCATTCGGCGGGCGCGCCGGCGGTTTACGAGACCCGTGATGACTACGCAGTCGCCAGCGGCAAGGCGGTGATGGAGCTGATCAAGACCCAGCTGCGCCCGCGCGACATCGCGACCCGCAAGGCCTTCGAGAATGCCGCGGCCATCGTGGCGGCGACCGGTGGGTCGACCAATGCCGGTCTGCATCTGCCGGCCATGGCGGCCGAGGCGGGAATCGACTTCGACCTGATGGATGTCTGCGAGATTTTCCGCAAGACGCCCTATATCGCCGACCTGAAGCCGGGCGGGAAATATGTCGCCAAGGACATGTTCGATGTCGGCGGCGTCGGCCTGGTGATCAAGGAGCTGCTCGACGGCGGCTTCATGCATGGCGACTGCATGACGGTCACGGGCAAGACTCTGGCCGAGAACTACGCCGATGTGAAGCTGCCCAAAAACCAGGACGTGGTCCGGCCCATCACCGACCCGATCTCGACCACCGGCGGTGTCGTCGGCCTGATGGGAAACCTCGCCCCCCAGGGCGCGATCGTGAAGATCGCCGGCCTGGAGAAGATCCAGTTCACGGGCCCGGCCCGGGTGTTCGAACGCGAGGAAGACTGCCTGCAGGCGGTGCTTAATCGGGAATATGAAGAAGGCGACGTGCTGGTGATCCGCAACGAGGGGCCGAAGGGGGGCCCGGGCATGCGCGAGATGCTGTCCACCACGGGCGCGCTTTACGGCCAGGGCATGGGCGACAAGGTGGCACTGATCACCGACGGGCGTTTCTCCGGCGGCACCCGCGGCTTCTGCATCGGCCATGTCGGTCCGGAAGCGGCCGTGGGCGGCCCGATCGGCCTGCTCAAGGACGGCGATGTCATCACCATCGACGCCGACGCGGGGACGCTGAGCGTGGATCTGAGTGACGCGGACCTGGAGGAGCGCCGCAAGGCCTGGACGCCGATCGAGACCAACTACCAGTCGGGCACGCTGTGGAAATACGCCCAGACGGTCGGGGATGCCCGTTACGGCGCGATCACACATCCGGGAGGCAAGGCCGAAACCCACATGTACGCGGATCTTTAGGTGCTAACGTTGCGTTCGAAATAACGGGAGGCTGACATGCTGCGTCGTTTGTTCGAAGGACTGATCATGCTGGTCGTCATCTGGGCCGTCCTGAACAGGGTAGACTCCGGGCTGGTCTCAGTCGTGATCCTGATCGGCGCGGTGATCGCGCTCACCGCCTGGCGCATCCACAAGGTCTGGCAGCGTTTCCAGATCCAGCAAATGATGCAGTCACGCCCGCGTAACGAGCCTGTTGCGGCCAATTCTGCCGTCGAAAACGAGATGCTGGCGCTTCGGGGAAAGCAGCACGGCCGTGGTGCCGAGTTGACCTTCTGGACGGGCTTCATGCTGGGCGGCGCCATGGCGACCGACGCGCCGCACCCGGCCCATGCCGGTGATATGTCGGAATTGGGTGGCGGGTCCGACAGCGGCGGCGACATCGGCGGCGGCCTGGGTGGCGGCCTCGGCGGAGACATGTAGCCGGTCCGCGGTGTTCACTAACCTTCGACATCTTGTTCTTGCAGCTGCGCTTATATGCCTGGGCGCGAGCGCGGGCGTGGCGCAATCGCCGTTCCCGGCGCTCACGGGCCTGGTGGTCGACACCGCCGGTTTGCTCACACCCGATGACGCGACACGGCTGACGGCGCTCCTCGAAAAGCATGAAGCCGATACCGGCGGCCGGGTGATCGTCGCGACGATCCCCCATCTGGGTGGCCGCTCGATCGAGGCCTATGGCGCCGACCTCGCCCATCACTGGAACATCGCGAAATATCCCAACAGCGCCATTTTGCTTGTCGCCGACGCCGAGCGCCGCGTGCGCATGGAGTTCGGCCCGCCGGTGCGCGGCACCATGATCGACGTGCGCTCCAGCCAGATGGTCCAGCGGGTCATTCTGCCCGCGTTCCGTGCCGGGCAGTTCGATATCGGCCTGGAGACGGGCCTGCGCGAATTGTTCGTGATGCTGGAGAAGGGTGTCGATCAGGCGACCGACGAGACCCGGCACCTGTCCGAACTCATCGTCGACAAGCGGGTGTTGCTGCCGGTCGGCGCGCTGTTATTGATTCTGGTGCTGTGCGGACGTGGCCGAAGGCCGTGCGGGCGTAGCCGGGCGTAACACAGAGATATTTCGTCATGCCCGCACTTGTTGCGGGCATCCGCGTCCTTCGGCCCCAATATTCAGGATATGTAACGCTGCCACGTGGATGGCCGGATCAAGTGCGGCCATGACGGTTGCGAACATCCGGCGAATCAAACGTGACGGCAGCTGGTCCGCGGGCCGGTTTGAAACCGGCCCCTACGATTGTTCTCGGTGCATGTAGGGGCGGGTTTCAAACCCGACCGCGCGTCACGGCCCTGGACTACTGAACGTTGGATTTCTTGTTCGCCACGACCCGCTGGATTTTCATCTTCGTGGGGTCGATCAGCTTGTAGGCCCGCGGCGCAATGTCGTCGGCCCAGCGGGGATCCGAATACACGGCGTTGCAGATCCGCTCGCGTTCGGCCTCGGAGTTGAACCGGCGCATCCACACGAAGACGGACGGGTCCGTCTCGCCGTGCCACAT
>TARA_R110002110_G_scaffold187742_5_pt1 | contig 46714 bp, 32 predicted proteins | sample TARA_R110002110 | Tara Oceans TARA_R110002110 (sample SAMEA4397330) | marine metagenome | biome: Polar Biome; feature: [SRF] surface water layer (ENVO:00010504); material: water (ENVO:00002006), including particulate matter (ENVO:01000060) such as... | depth 5 m | reverse complement strand
TGCCAACGTGGTTGTCGTGAGTTCGAATCTCATCACCCGCTCCATTTACACTTGACAGCGCTTTACTGTTGTGTTATATTATAAGTAGGAGGGCAATATGAATCACTTAGGTTATGCCTGCATTAATCAGGGCTTTTCCACGTTGCCAAAGTCGCAACGTATCACAACTAACCGTACAATGATTAAACGTACGTTTCTCGACCGCGGTATCGAATATGCTTCAGAGTTAGCACTGCAGAATCTGCGTGATCTGCGCAAGATTCTAGAGTGGAATCTTGACAACGATATTTATTTCTATCGCCTGTCGTCCGACATTATTCCGTGGGCTAGCGAGTACAATCTACCAGATATGCCTAACTTCGGCGCTATCCATGCTGCAGCACTCTCTGCCGGCAATTTCGCACGCCAGCACGGCATGCGTCTTACGTCGCACCCAGGTCCCTTTAACAAGCTTGCATCACCCAAGGAACGTGTGTTTCAGCTTACCAAGACCGACTTATCTGTGCATGCAGAATTGTTTGATCTTATCGGCTTGCCCCGCACACCATATGCCAAGCTAAATATTCATGTCGGTGCTGCTTACGGCGACAAGCCCTTCGCTCTCGACAACTTCTGTCGCAACTTCGAACGCCTACCGCCGGCTGTTCAATCTCGCTTGACTGTCGAGAATGATGACAAAGCTTCTTTATATTGTACGCAAGAATTGTATGACGGTGTATATAAGCGTATTGGTATTCCTATCGTTTTTGATTATCATCATCACATGTTGCACCCGGGTCACCAAAGTGAACAAGAAGCACTTGAACTTGCCTTATCTACATGGGGTAATATCAAGCCTGTAGTTCATTATGCAGAATCTCGTGCCATTGAACATAACAACCCAAAGATTAAACCTCAAGCACATTCTGATTTAGTATACAACACTCTCAATAGTTATGGTAATGTATTTGATATTATGATCGAAGCCAAGCACAAAGAATTAGCACTGCTTAAATATCGCACGAATGTGCGTTGTTTGGCAGCTAAATGAGAGATAAGACAAGGAAACAAAGATACAATGAAAAAAAGCCTAATGCGAAAACTTATCCAATCAGTATTGCCACTATCAATTTTATGCATGACGGGAATCTGGGCTATCTCATTCGGAGTGCTGCTTGCTTCGGTGCGGAATGTGTACACGTAATAGGTTCTGTACCACCTAAAGGCGTTTTAAATCCGCCCTCTGGAACGCTCTGTGACTATGTAGATATAAAGCAGTATGGTACCCCGGGCACCTTTTTAGAGTATGCCCGACAAAATGACTACCAGTTAATTGCAGCGGAGATCAATGATGAAGCATCACCTATTAATGGATATCGGTTTGATTTTAGTAGGCATATCTGTATCGTTTTGGGCCACGAAAAGTCTGGCGTCCCAACTGAACTTATTCGAAATAGTGATACCGTTTTTATACCTATGCCCGGTATAGGGTTTTGCTTAAATACATCGCAAGCAGGAAATATAATACTCTACGAAGCGGTGAAACAATACGAATCACAGAATAAATTCCTTGAAGAATGGGTTAATGAGTGTTATATTCATTATCCATAACTATTTATTTATGTTGATATTACAATGGTGATTAATGGCGAAAAGAAATTATGTCTTAGATACTAGCGTCTGTTTAACTGATGCAGATTCAATATTTAAATTTGATAATCATGACATATTTATCCCCCTCAAAGTTTTAGAAGAGGTGGATGGACACAAAAAACGACAAGATTCGGTGGGAACAAATGCTCGCCGTCTCATTCGTAACCTTGATGAATTCCGGAAAAAAGGAAATCTAGAAAAAGGGATCCGTATCGACAAAGGGATGGGAATTTTAAAGGTAGTATCCTATGTCGCTTTAAAACAAGTTGTATTCCCCCCAGACCTAGATATGAGACTCCCGGACCATATTATTATTGCAACTGCAAAAGCAGTTCAAATGGAAACTGAGAACAGAAAAACAATTATTGTTTCCCGCGATATAAATATGCGTGTGATTTGCGACTCAATTGGGATCCCCGCGGAAGATTACATTTCCGAAAACGCTGTAACATCCTCAGAAGAGCTGTATAACGGATTTGTAATTCACTCTGTTGACGAACAAATAATTGATCGATACTATTCTGGTGAAGAAATTCTAATTCACGAAGACGAAGTAACTGAAGCGTGGCACGCAAACCAATATATCATGATGGTTTCAAATGCAAATGAAAAGAAATCTGCGCTTGCCAGATTTGACGATCATCACAAACCAATTAGGAAGATAATTCACAAGAAAATACCAGATTGGAATATTGCTTCTAGAAACAAAGAACAGGCATTTGCAATTGATCTTTTAATGGATCCATCTGTTAAAATTGTGACTCTCGTTGGGCGCGCCGGCTCCGGGAAAACCTTAATGGCAATTGCGGCAGGATTGCAGCAAACGATCGGACTCCGGCAAGATGGAAACCATTACGATCGTATGATAGTTTCAAGACCGGTCCAGCCACTAGGCAAAGATATTGGGTTTCTCCCAGGATCCATGGAAGAAAAAATGATGCCTTGGTTGATGCCAATTCAAGATAATTTAAAATTTTTAATGGGAGATCGAACAAATTTACAAATGTATATGGAAAAAGGCAAGATTGAAGTTGAAGCTTTGACCTATATACGTGGTCGTTCGATAGCGAATGCATTCATCATAATTGATGAAGCACAAAATTTAACAAAACACGAAGTTAAAACTATAATAACTCGCATTGGTGAAGGTACCAAAGTTGTGTTAACTGGTGATATTGAGCAAATCGATAATGTTTATGTTAATGAAACGTCTAATGGGTTAGCCCACGCTATTGAAAAATTTAAAGCTTACCCAATAGCTGGTCATGTAACATTCAAAAAGGGTGAAAGATCAGATGTGGCCACCCTCGCCTCAAAAGTATTATAAAATATTTGACACTACTTATAAGTCATGTTATTATAAACAAACAAAAGGAGAAAACATGAGTAAAATAGAGACTGCAGCAGCAGGAATCACACCGGATTTTGAAAATCCACTGTTAGCAATCACTGCACCGGATGGCAATTCCGAATTAAAAGATTATTTAGTTAATTTTGCCGGAGAAAAATTTGATGAAGAGAATGTAACAATACACATGATAGCTGAAGTAATAGCGGCAGAATTCCCAGAGTTCTTGTTTGCCTTTGCGGAAGAAAATTTTGTACGTGGTTATCAAGTAGGATTAGAAGATGCTAGTAAATTATATGAAGGAAAACCTGAAGAAGCTGCAGCAAACGCAGACTGATTTTTACACCCCTACGGGGTTGCACGTTTATTTTAAAGAGCCGATATTAAACGATGAAATTAATGTCGAGAGCGTGATTAGCAGGGTTGAAAGCTCGCTACCAAATCATTTAATATCAGAAGTTGAAATGATTATTTTTGGTCATTTTGATGAATTTGAAGAGCGTTCAATTAATGCATTTTATGATGCTGGTACTTTGTATGTTTCAAATATACAAGACGATGAAGATGATCTGTTCGACGATATAATTCATGAGATATCACATTCCATAGAAAATCCATATGGTTATGAAATCTATGGAGATCAAAAGATAAAAGATGAATTCTTACGTAAAAGACTGTATATGTACGACATTTTGTGGAAAAAAGGATTTAAGGCACCAAAGGCATTTTTTATAGATCCTGAGTACAACGAAGAGTTTGATAAATTTCTACATGAAAAAATTGGATATGATAAATTATCCTCGCTACTCATGGGATTATTTATATCTCCATATGCTGCTACCTCGCTACAAGAATATTTTGCTACTGGGTTTACCGAATATTATCTTCACCCAGACCACGCTCTTCTTAAAAAAGTAAGCCCACAGCTTTATAAGAAATTATTTCTTATTCAAGATCCAAAAATGCTTGACAACCAACGCTAAAGCGGTTATTATATAGATAACCAATTATAACACGGAGAATATGTGTCACATATATCTTATTCTGAATTAAAGGACTGGTCTTTTTGTCCCTTTTATCATAAACTAACAAGAGTTGATAAAATTGAGGGCTTCACCGGTAATGCGTATACTGCTTTTGGTACCGCGATGCATTCTGTTTGCGAAAAGAAGCTACTTAATGAAGAGGGCGATCATGAGCAGCACTTTATTGATACTTTTGCTGATTGCATATCTGATTTGGGCGATAGTACCGCGGTGGACAATAGACTGGTTGCTGACATGGTGGGACAAGGAAAAAGATTAATTCCACACATTCAGGAGGCACTCGAAGATTATTTTGAAGAATTTGAAGTGCTATCCGTCGAAATGCCCCTAATGGAACCTATTGACGAAGAACCTGAATATAATTTTAAAGGTTTTATTGATGCAGTGGTTGCGACTCCGGATGGAAAGATTCATATCTTTGACTGGAAAACGTGTTCTTGGGGCTGGGATTCTCGCAAAAAAAGTGACAGAATGGTGACATATCAGCTAACTCTATATAAACATTTCTTTTGTCAGAAGATGGGCGTTGATCCAAAAGATGTAGAGACGCACTTCGCTTTGCTTAAGCGTACAGCCAAGAAAAACCATGTAGAATTTTTTAGAGTAACCAGTGGCAAGAAAAAAACTGAAAATTCTCTTAAATTGATCGCGAAGGCATTGTATAATATTAAAAATAAAAGATACATCAAGAATCGCCTATCTTGCACATCGGGCTATGGATGTAAATTTTATAAGACTGAACATTGCCCTTGAGGCATGAGGAATAAATGAAAAAGAAAATAATGGTACTTTCAGACCACCCTCTTTCGCCATCGGGCGTTGGAACTCAAACAAAATACATGATCGAATCGCTCCTAAAAACTGGGCGCTATGAATTTGTATGCTTAGGCGGCGCTATGCAGCATGCAAACTATGATCCCGTGCGCGTCGACCCCTGGGGAGAAAACTGGCGAATATATCCGGTCGATGGATACGGAAATCACGAGATGATTCGTTCATTTTTACAGAAAGAACGGCCAGATGTACTCTGGTTTATGACGGATCCCCGCTTTTATGGCTGGCTGTGGGAGATCGAAAATGAAATAAGACCTCACCTGCCAATGGTTTATTACCACGTCTGGGATAACTTTCCAGCACCATCGTTTAATGGTATCTTCTATCGTTCGACTGATGAGGTGGTGTGTATTTCCAAGGTAACTCATGAAATTTTGAAAACAGTTGCCCCAGATGTTTCATCAAGATATCTCCCACATGCTGTAAATCCTGAATTCTTTTATCTATATACAGAAGATGAAGAAAAACAAAGGGTAGCCACCCTTCGTGAAAACCTTTGTAATGGGGATATTAACAAGAAGATTTTCTTCTGGAATAATCGAAACGCTAGACGCAAACAGTCTGGTACCTTAATTTGGTGGTTTAAAGAGTTCTTAGATGAAGTGGGGCACGACAAGGCAACATTGGTAATGCATACTGATCCTCAAGATCCACACGGACAAGATCTTCCTCATCTTATACGACACCTGGGAGTTGACCAAGGGCAAGTGTTTTTATCTACTCAGAAAGTGCAGCCAGAACAACTGGCAGAAATGTACAACATGGCAGATTATACGATTAATATTTCAGATGCAGAGGGCTTTGGTCTATCAACTCTTGAATCCTTATCTTGTGGTACTCCAATTATAGTTAACATGACCGGAGGACTTCAAGAACAAGTCACAGATGGAACGAATTGGTTTGGAAAGGGAATATATCCAGCATCTAAAACAGTAATAGGTTCCCTACAGGTACCTTATATCTATGAAGATAGGATGTCGCAAGAAGATTTCACCAATGCGCTTAAATGGGCTATGGACGTCCGCCCGAAAGTTTATAAAAAGATTTCCGCAGCCGGCATCAAACACGTTGAAAATAACTTTAATTTTGAGAATTACACTAAAGGCTGGATAGAAACAATGGATGAAATAGTTGAAAAACATGGTTCATGGGAAAGCAGAAAAGGTTACGAAAAGTGGCACTTGTTGGAGGTAGCATGACAAAAATATTATTGAAAGGTCCCGTTCTTACTCGTTCTGGATATGGGGAACAAACCAGATTTGCACTACGCGCATTAAGAAAGAAGGAGGATTTATTCGACATCTTCATTCAGCCCATTTCTTGGGGTCAGACTTCTTGGCTATCGGAAACTAGTGAAGAAAGGCTATGGATTGACCAAACAATTGAAAAGACGATTATTCATATTCAGCAAGGTGGTAAATTTGATGCCACCGTTCAATGCACGATACCAAATGAGTGGGAGAACTACCCGGGAACCACAAACATAGGGTATACGGCAGGAATAGAAACTACGAAAGTCGCCCACGAATGGCTTCAAAAAGCCAATGAAATGGACAAAGTTATAGTAGTGTCAGAACATTCAAAGAAAGTTTTTGAGGAAACGGTTTATGCCGCACGCGAAAAAGAAACAGAAAAAGAGTATACTTTAAAATTAGAAACCCCAATTGATTCTATCGGATATCCCGTTAAATCTTTTGAGGAGACTGACGAATTGAAACTTGATTTAAAGCATGATTTTAATTTTCTTACGGTTGCACAAATGGGACCTAGGAAAAATATTCACCAAACAATCAAATGGTTTGTAGAAGAATTTAAAAACGATGACGTTGGGCTGGTCTTAAAAATAAATGCAACCAGGAATTGTGTAATGGATAGAGAACACCTACTACATGATCTCCGCAGCACTGTTAAAGGCTTTTCAGAATCAGAAAACAAGTGTAAGATATATCTTTTACATGGTGATATGAGCGATATGGAAATGCATTCTCTCTACCAACATCCGAAGATAAAAGCTCTAGTAAGTTTATCTCACGGAGAGGGTTTCGGACTACCTATGTTTGAGGCAACTTACTGTGGGTTACCCGTTATTAGCACTAGCTGGTCCGGACAAGCAGATTTTTTATATGATGATAAAGGCCGGGCAAACTTTTATGATGTTAGATATGATTTGGCGCCTATCCCAGAAGAAATCATCTGGGAAGGGGTTATTATTAAGGAGTCAATGTGGTGTTATCCAAAAGAAGAATCGACTAAGCAACAAATGCGCTTGTGTTTTACTGAGTTATCCGCAGATCCCGGGATCCCGGAGGCGTTTAACCCAGAAAGACATAAGAAATTTTTGAAAGAAAAGTTTTCCGAAGACGTAATGTTAAATAAGTTTTGTGATCTTGTCACAGACGCATTACAAAAAGATTCCGAATGGTTAGAAGATTTAGATGAGGTCGCGGAATTATGATGAATAAAAAAATCTGTTTCATTGCGGATTTTTTTAAAAACGAACTTTATGGAGGCGCCGAATGCAACGACAATGTTTTAATTCAGCACCTTAAGGGGGTTGGTTACGAGGTGGAGTGTGTTCAATCACATCATCTGTCGGATTCTTATATAAAAGAAAACGAGAAGTTTATTGTATCTAATTTTTGTAATTTATCAACAGGACACCAAAAGCTATTAAAAGAAAAGAAATACATCATTTATGAACATGATCACAAATATGTAAACACAAGAGATCCTTCTAAATTTAAAAACTTTGAAATACCAAAAGAAAACTTAGTAAACGTAGAATTTTATAGAAATGCCGCTGCAGTGGTGGTTCTTAGCAAGATATGTAAAAAAATTATAGAATCAAATCTGAAGCTAAACAACGTTTATAGCATAGGAACAAGCCTGTGGTCTAAAGACAAAATCGCACTGATAGAAAAGCTGTCTAAAGAATCCCAGAAGAACGGAAAAACCTGTATACTACAATCCTTTAACCCGATAAAGGGAACCCAGCAAGCGATAAATTATTGCAGAAGCAAGGATATCCAGTTTGATATAATTGAGCCGGCAGAAAACTCTAAATTATTGAAGTTAATGTCGGCATATGATAAATTTATTTTTATGCCTCAAGTTTTAGAAACATTGTCGAGAATAATTGTAGAAGCAAAAATGTTAAACTGCAAAGTCATGACAAAACCAAAATTAATTGGAGGCGCCTCCGAAGAGTGGTTTTCGTTATCTGGACAAAAACTTATTGATAGAATAAAAATAAAAGTAATTGACGCACTTGAATTATTTGAAAATCTCATTGAAGAAAAAGTCGACCACTCCGAAGATAATATAACAGTAATATTGAACTGTTATAGGCGCCCGCAGAATCTGGAAAAACAGATTGCAGCCATTCGCGAACAGACTCATAAAGCCGCAGAGATTTGGCTGTGGGTTAATCATCACGCCGACAATGATGGCGTAGATTTTGGAAAATTTAAAGTGGATAAAGTTTTTAACAATGATTACAATTGGAAGTATTTTGGAAGGTTCAGCGCAGCTATGTTAGCAAAAACTAAATATGTTGCCTTCTTTGACGATGATACAATACCCGGTAAAGACTGGTTTAAAAATTGTGTAGAAACATCAAAACGACATCGCGGTATTCTAGGTGGTGTCGGCGTACGCATTCCACAAACAAAAATATATTTTGGACATAAAAGAATTGGATGGTCAAATCCAAACGAAAAAGTTGAAAAAGTCGATCTTGTCGGACATGCATGGTTTTTAGAAAAGCAATGGTTAAAATATCTTTGGTTTGAAGAGCCATATACATACGAGAACGGAGAAGACATACATCTTTCTTACATGGCTCAAAAACACGGTAATATAGACACATATGTACCACCCCACCCGAAAGATAATATTGACATGTTTAGCTCAACAATGGGAAATGAACTAGGAATAGATGATGTTGCGTCATCCAATGCTAGAAATCATCAAGTTTTTTATAAACAAAGAAACGATATTGTATCTAATGCAATAAGAAATGGGTGGAGAATTTATATTGACGAAGGGGAAAATCGTGTTTGATATAGAAAATAAAAACTTTAGAAATGATTTAGATATACTGACAAAAAGATTGGAAGACAAAAAGCCATTTGCGTTCTCTAAATATGCAGATGGAGAATTCCATGTTTTAAACAATCAACCTGTTGACAATGGCGAATTTTGGTTTATTCCGGATAATCACCAAAAGAATAGAGTTGAGCTGGTTAAATCTTTTAGATATCATCACGATGATTATTATGTAGGAATATCATGCCCCTGTTGTATTGGGGGGACAACTATTCATAACTGGATGAAAAAGCAATCGAAACAAGAAGATGATCATTTAACTTGGGCTAACTTGTTTGTAAATGGAAATTATGAATATTACATGGAAAACGTAGTTCCAAAATTTAAAAACTTTGAAACGATACTTGTATCTAACTCTGATTCAAACTTAGATAGGTTGCCGTTTAATATTAAAAAACATTTTAAAATTGGAAAAAACGCCTGGGTAGAGAATTACAGTTTAACAACAGAAATTAAAGAATATATTTCCGAAAATGAGTTAAAGAATGGTCTATTCCTTTTCTGTGCAGGTCCCTATGGTAATATTTTAACGCACCAGCTTCATGAATATAATCAAGAAAATTTTTACATTGATATAGGATCTACGTTAAATCCATTTCTGCTCGGCGAAGCCGGCAAAAAGAGCAGAGGGTATTTAAGAAATGAATCGAGCATCAAGAAAGTGTGTGTGTGGGGTAACTAATGTTTTTTATAGCGCATCGAGGAAACACTGAAGGAAGAGATTCAGGAAAAGAGAATAGTCCGGATTATGTTGACAAAGCCATAGAAGAGGGTTATGATGTAGAAGTAGATGTATGGGGAGTTCGTAATGATAATGGACCAGACCAAATGTTTCTAGGACACGACAAGCCCCAATATGAGGTTAATTCCGACTGGTTTCTGAGAAGAAGAAGCAAATTATGGATCCATGCAAAGAATCTAGACGCGCTTACATGGTTTTCTCACAATATTTTAAAATGGAATGTCTTTTGGCACCAAAAAGATGATTTCACATTAACCGGTCACCGATTTATATGGACATACCCGAAAGGACAGCTAAATGGTCGTTCAATAGCTGTGATGTCAAATAACTCTGAATACTCTAAAGAAGAACTTCTCGCCTGCTCTGGTGCGTGTAGTGACAATATAGCAGAACTAAAGGAGTTGTTGGATGAATAATTTAGCATTAATTACTTGGAGTAATACCGAGTATTCTGATATATGGCCACCATATTTTGGTAGGCTAGAACGCCATTTTCCAAATTTTGAAAAAAGTTATATATTTTTAAATGAAAAGTCCGATCACGTGCCTTCTCGACACATACAGCTTATTAATAATGAAAAAGAACTATTCTATAAGAGATTTTTAAAAGGCTTGGGTGAAATAGAAGAAGAATACGTGCTTTATCTACAAGAGGATCATATATTTTATGATGACGTAGATCAAGAAAAAATAGAGCAATTACTTGCTGTACTAAAAGAATCAGATTATTCTTTTATTAGATTGATTAAAAGCGGAGAATTACACGGAACAGAAATTGAAGAAAATTTATTTGAGATTCCATTCCATTCGCAGTACATTTTTTCACAACAAAGCGCTATCTGGAAAAAAGAAGATTTGATAAAGATATTTAATTTCTTTAGACCAAAGACTTATAGAGATGTTGAGAATTATGGTACGATAGCTATGCGCAATTTACGCAAAACAGGGTGTTATTATCACGATGGGGGCGAACAGCGCGGCAGTCTTCATTATGATTCCGGTGTTTTTCCATATATCGCAACTGCAGTATGTAAAGGAAAATGGAACATAAATCAATACCCAGAAGAATTAGGAAAAGCCCTTAAAGAGTACGACATCGATATCGGAATTAGAGGGACATATGATTAAGCTTATCATATTTGATTTAGATGGAGTACTTGTCGATGCCAGAGAACTTCATTATTTGGCTATGAATGAGGCACTATCCGAGATCGATCCAAAATATATTATAAGTCGCGATGAACACCTAGCGCGCTACGATGGTCTTTCCACAACCAAAAAGCTAAAAATGCTAACAGAAGAAAAGGGATTAGATCCTGGATTTTATGGAAAGGTGTGGAAGCTCAAACAGCTAAAAACAAGAGAAATTATTGCGTCAGATATCACGGAAGATTTGAGATTAAAGAATGTCATCAAGACTCTCAAACAAGATGGGTATACAATTGCGGTTGCATCAAATTCGATAAGAGAAACTGTAAAGATGATGTTACTCAAGAAAGGGTTTCTGGAACATATAGATTACTATTACTCCAACCAAGACGTTGTACATCCCAAACCAAACCCGGAAATGTATTATAAGTGCATGATCAAAGCTGCAGTCTCTTCCAAGGAAACACTGATTGTCGAAGACTCCCATATCGGTCGCAAAGCTGCGCTGAGTTCTGGAGCATACTTATGCCCAGTTATGGATAGTGGAGATGTTACGTTAGAAAAACTATATTCTTACCTGGAGATGCATAACAGCAAGGAATCCTTAAGACCAAAGTGGCAAGGAGATAAAATGAAGGTTCTAATCCCAATGGCGGGCGCCGGCTCGCGGTTTCAAGCGGCCGGATATACTTTCCCAAAGCCACTCATTGAGGTAAAAGGAAAGCCGATGATTCAGTTGGTTATAGAAAACTTGAACATCGATGCGCAACATATCTTTGTTGTACAAAAGCAGCATTATGAAGACTATAATTTGAATTACCTTTTAAATCTAATTTCACCAAATTGTGAGATTGTACAGGTAGATCAGATGACCGAAGGCGCCGCCTGCACCGCGCTTTTGGCGAAAGATTTTATAAATGATGACGAACCTCTTCTGTTCGCGAACTCTGACCAGTTTCTAGAATGGGATAGTAATGAGTTCATGTATTCCATGATGGCTGATGGCGTCGACGGCGGCATCCTAACCTTTACAGCCACACACCCGAAATGGAGTTTTGCCAAACTAGACACCGAAGGATATGTAACCCAAGTAGCAGAGAAAAAGCCAATTAGTGACATTGCAACTTGCGGGGTGTATTTTTGGAGAAAAGGATCGGATTTTGTTAAGTATGCAGAACAAATGATTCAAAACGATGTCCGAGTTAATAACGAGTTTTATGTGTGTCCTGTATTCAACGAAGCAGTTCAAGATGAAAAGAAGATCAAAACTTTTCACATCGATAAAATGTGGGGACTGGGTACCCCAGAAGACTTGAAAACCTTCATAGATCGAAAGAAGGTGTAAGGTGAAGCCTCAAAGAACATTTAATATTGTTTTTCCCATGGGAGGAAAAAGTGAGCGCTTTGGTGGCGCCTTTAAGCCGTTTTTGAAAATGGGAGATCTTTCATTTATTGAATTAGCATACGAGCCTTTTAAAAAATGGGAAGAATACATTAGCACTGTAACTCTCATATGTACGGCAGAACAAGAAGCTGCACACAATGTCTCTGAAAACCTTAAGAGAATGTTTTTGAGTAGCAAAGTTCGATTTGATTTAAGAATCATCGGAGCACAGACGGACGGACCACTACAGACCCTTCGCTCAGCGCTGGATGGTAAGAATGCCGGCTATGGTAACATAATAGTTTGTGACTGTGACCATTCCATAAAAGTTGATCCTATTTTTGCTGCTGTTCTATCCGGCAAAGGAGAACTTGATTGTGTGATTCCAACATGGAAAATCAAAGAAGAGGAGCACCACAATTGGTCAAAAATATTAGTCAAAGATGATAAACTTGTTGATTTTTATGAAAAAGAGCGCCTGGCATGCGGACCTGGAGAATATGTTCGTGGAATAATTGGTTGTATCTATTTTTCAAAAGTAAAATATATAAATGATTCAGCCTTTGAATACCGACACATATCTCAGCTAATTCGTGATTTAAGTACTTCAGGAAAAAAAATAGGATTTGTTAATATTAATCATGCATATTTTTATGGAGATCCTACCATGGCTCAGCGCTGCATTGAACAAAGGCGCTCAGAGTGTACTATTTTTTGTGATATAGATGGGGTTCTATTTTCTCATCGCGATCACTCAAACTGCAATGAGGATGAAAATATTCGGTTGCAGGGGTACCAACATTTACAGAGACTCAAAAACCAAGGTCATAGGATAATTTTAACAACCGCTAGAAGTGAAAAGTACAGAGAAGGATTAAAGACACTGCTTTATAAAAAGGGAATCGGATATGACAAAATTGTAATGGGTTTAGCATCGGGTCCTAGAATTTTAATTAATGATCGAAAACCAAGCATGCCATTCACAAAACAGGCTACATCGTTCGAAGTAATTAGGAATTCCGGTCTGCGCGATTTTGATGTACAAGAGATCGTTAAATCAAATAATATAAAAATTCTCAAAGATCTAAGCGCCAATTCGTTTGCAAAAACTCTTTTGATTGAAAGGGGTTGTGAATTGATAGTTAGAAAAAGTGTTATCAAAACAGAGAAAAGCAAAAAGCACTACGAAACACTTAAAAGACAATGTGACGATCTAAGAAGACTATTTTTTATAGCAGAGGGTTCTGTACCACTCGTCTTAGATGAGGTTGACAATGAGTTAGAATATTATTATGATATGGAATGGCTTTCTGAACATATTGTGGCAGCAGAATTAGAAGATCACGACAAGATAACGTGTCTCAATAATGTCGTTTCGCTTTTGTCAGAAAAAATATATAGTCTCTCCAAAGATGTTGATGGCGATCTGTGGATTAAACAATTCTTAAATGAAAAAATATATCCTAAGTTTGATACATTTGTTGAATTTGGTGAAGAATTTGATCGTTTAATAAATTCAGATAAAGTGACAATTAATGGAAAAAAATATTGGGGCTTGCGGAAAATTTTTGAAAAGCTAAATTATAAAGATATTAAACCAGAAAAGATCGGCATTGTTCATGGAGATTTGACTCTTGAAAACATAATGTACAATCTCTCTGACGGCGATATTAAATTGATTGATATGGATGGCTCTCGCTTGTTTGATGCCCGTGAACTCGATCTCGGAAAACTTTCTCAATCTATAATTCTTGACTACGCGAATTGGAAGAATTCGGGTGATCTAAATTGCAACTATGAAAATGAGGTATTTGAATGTACTGACCAGTTTTTTGAAGCTAACAAAGATGGAACATATGATCTTTTAATTGAATTGTGGAAAAACATATTAAAAAATAGAGAGAAAGTAGTTTATAATAAAGCAATATTCTACATGTGTACATATTTGATTAGATTCGTACCCTTCCGTGTACAGATAGGGAAAGACCATGGCATATTTGCTTTATTGATGGCGGTTGTGTGGTTAAATAAATTAATTCAAAGGAGAAAAAAATGAATATAAAAATATTTTATGATGGTGCCCGAGTGGCTGAATTCTGTAATCATGAACACGTGGTAGGGGTTACAACAAATATTTCCTTTTTAAAAAAAGCGGGAATTAGAGATTATAAGAGTTTTGCTTTAAGCACAATTCCGTTAATGAAAGGGCGCCCAATATCGTTTCAGGTATTTGATCCCACCCCAGAGGGGATAGAACGTCAAGCAAGAGAGATAACATCTTGGGGCGAGAACGTGTACGTAAAAATACCGGTGGTTTATCCAGACGGAACTTCCACGGTCGCATTAATTAAGAGATTATCAGACGATGGTTTGAAGATTAATATAACTTGTGTATATACCAAGGAACAAATAGATGAGATCACGACAGCGGGACTAAAAAATACCTCAATTGTATCTATTTTTTGCGGAAGAATCAACGACACCGGCACTGATGCGGTAGACATTATGACACACGCAAATGAAAGTTTTGCAGATTGTCCTCATATCGAAACCTTGTGGGCCGGCTGCCAGCGCGCCAGGGATATCTTGGACGCAGATGCCTGTGGAACAGACATTATTACCGTACCAGAAGAGCCATTAAAGAAGACTGCAAGATTTGGAAACGATATACATAACTTTTCAGTGCGAACATCAGTTGATTTTTTCAATGATGGCGCTGAAATGTTTATAGGAGAAGAGTGAATGAGGATTGTCGGGCTAGCCTGTGGTGCACACGATACCGCATACTCAATAATGGAAGATGGAGATGTGACCATTCATGAAGAGTATGAAAGGTTTTCCAGAGTTAAAGAACAACAGGGCGATGTGCTAGAGTTTTTCTTTGATAGGAATCCCGATATGGGTAAGGTCGACTATTTTACTCATTTTGTGATGCGCTGGAGGGGAGGATTGCAAGCACAATACCCACAATCTTTCGCGAAGATGCAAAATCACATTGGTCGCCATGGCGGAAAATATATTGAAATTTCCCATCATAAAGCCCACGCCGCAAACGCATTCTTTTCATCAAATTTTGATGAGGCGCTGATTGTCACAATGGATGGCGGTGGTGAAGAATTCGAACAAGAAGGGTATTCTACGACGTGCCTTACTGTTTATGAAGGAAAAGATAACCACATTAAACTATTAAAACGATTCCCATTTTCCGTGAATGTTGGGGGATTTTGGAGCAATATAACAAAAGAAACGTTTGGGTATTCTTCTGGACCACCAAAAGGGAACCAATGCGGCACAGTAATGGGGATGGCAGCGTATGCTAGAGAACCAGCAAAATATTTGGATGAAATGCTTTTGCTTATGAGAACAGGAAACATGACACAATTCTCCAAGTGGTCTGATTTGCCATTTGACGAAAAATTGAATGTTGCCGCGGCACTACAAAACGCAACCGAAATCTACGTTGAAGAGCTTTTAAGACCCTTCGCGGTAGATACCAAGTCCGCCAACATATGTTTGGCCGGCGGTGTTGCGTTAAACAGTGTCATGACCGGCAACATGTTTGATTGGTATGATGGGAAATTTAAAAATATTTATGTTTGCCCTGTACCTTACGATGCCGGTCTTGCCATAGGATGTTCTCAATATATCTGGCATTGCATCGAAGAGAACCCCCGCGTATATACCAATAAGAATTTTACGCCGTATCTCGGTAAGACATATCCACTGTCAGCGGTAGAGGCAACTATTGAAGAAAATTCAGACATAGTTTCCTATGAAAAGGTTACCGACGACGATGTCCTCAAGAAACTAAAAGAAAAGAACATTATCGCCGTATTTGGCGGAGGCTCTGAATCTGGTCGACGAGCGCTTGGAAACAGATCAATCCTAGCAGATCCCTCACACGACGACATGAGATACGTCCTTAATCAGAAGGTAAAGCACCGTGACTGGTTCAGACCGTTTGCACCGTCTATCACCCGTGAGAAGGTGTCAGAGTGGTTTGTAAGGGATTTAAGCGCCCCTTATATGGGCTTTGTGATTAACTTCAAGGAAGACAAGAAAGACAAGGTTCCGGCAGTATTACATGCAGATGCATCTGGGCGCCTTCAAACTGTGACTGCTGAAGACAATCCCTGGTATCATGGCTTTATCAGCAGATGGGAAGAACTATATGGGATCCCAATTGTCTTAAATACAAGTTTTAATGATCGTGAGCCGATTGTGGAAACTCCTACACACGCAATGAATTGTTTTCTTAAGACAAATATTGATTACTTGTATTTTTACGATCACGGACTTCTGGTGAAAAAATGAAAACCGCTTTATGTTTATTTGGGTACCCCAAGGGAAGCACAATCTTCGCCGGCGGAGCATACCAAGAAAAATTCAAACACCTGTTTGAACAAGTTATGGTTCATAATCCGGATGTTTTTATTCATTCGTGGGACGCGTCGTTGGAAGAGGAATTGACAGAATTATTCAACCCCAAAGATAGCATTTTTGAATCCCAGAAGAAATTCACGGACGAGATTTTATCTTTAAATATTGAGAGATTTGCCGCAGGTCGCGGATGTGCTTTTAAGACGATGAGCTTTCTGTATACAAGAAATATGAGCAATGTTTTAAAAACCCAATATGAAGAAAAGCATAATTTTAAATATGATTGTGTTATTAGTTCGAGATTTGATGTGGGATACCATAATCACAGAAAGAACAAAACAAGCTTTATTGAATTTGACCCAGATAAGGATATGAGCAGTGTTTATAGCGCATATTGGGATCAGACAAACGCGGGACTTTCGGACCACTGGTTCTACAGCAATTCAGATAATATGAATGTTGTTTCATCAATGTACGATCAAGTATCAGAATATTTAGCGAAAGGCAGCGAATATATAACAACCATGATGAGCGGCTGTTTTGATACAAACACAGATGATTGGTTTTCAAATGAATTTTTAAAAGACGAAAACGAAAAAACAGAAAACTTGCACCAATATGAAGAATCTTACTGCCTCAACAATCATTGCCTGTATAAGTGGCACCTACATAAGAACAGTTTATGGAACCCGGAATCGTGCAAATTTTTAAATGAGGATTTATGGAAATGAAGAATATAGGAATCATTGGAAACGGATTCGTCGGCTCAGCCATGGCAGCGGGGTTTGGATTACACGCAAACATTAAAATTTACGACAAAGATCCAAGAAGAGGGTGCGATACTCTAAAAGAAGTTGTTAATGATTCAGAATTTATTTTTGTGTGTGTTCCGACACCAATGAGAGATTTACATGGCGGAGATATCGATCTTGCCATCATGGATTCTGTGTTTGAAGAGATACACAGTGTTAACAGGAGGGATGATAATATTTTTGTAATTAAATCTACCGTTATCCCCGGCACAACACAAAAGTATATTGACAAGTATCCGAACCTAAGAATAGTTTTTAATCCGGAGTTTCTAACAGAGCGAAACGCCAACCTTGACTTTATCAATGCTAGCAGAATAATTGTAGGCGGCTCCACCGTCCTCACGGAAAGAATACAGGAACTCTATAGAGAGAGGTTCCCATATACTAGAATAATAGAGACTGACGCTGGATCAGCCGAATTTACAAAATACATGTGCAATTGTTTTTTTGCTACTAAAATTTCTTACATGAATGAGATGAGGCAAGCAGCATGCAAATTAGATTTTAACTGGGAAGATATTATGGAAGGCTTTGTTTCGGATGGAAGAATTGGAAATTCTCATCTGGACACCCCGGGACACGATGGAAGTTTGGGATATGGAGGCAAATGTTTTCCAAAGGATATAAATGCATTTATTGGATTTTTTAATCAAATTAAAATAGACCCAAAAATGCTCAATGCCTCTTGGTCTAAAAACCTCGAAGTAAGAGAAAACTTAGATTGGGGTTCGATAGAGGGCGCCGTATCTTTAAAGGGTGATGTATGATCTTAATAAGCTTCGGTACAAGACCAGAATACATAAAAGTAAAACCTCTTATAAGGGCTTTAGACGGAGAGATCCCATACAAACTGTTATTTACCGGTCAACATGTCGATTTATTGGCAGACGTCAAAGGGGATATACACAGATTAGAAATAGAAAGCGGAGATAATCGTCTTGATTCCATCGTGTCTTCTGTTATGAATAACAGTAAGATTTTTGAAGGAATAGATTCTGTATTGATACAAGGAGATACTACTTCTGCTTTTGCTGTAGCCCTAGCAGCATTTCATCGGAAATTACAAATAATTCATTTAGAAGCGGGACTTAGAACATTCGATAAGGAGCACCCGTATCCGGAAGAATTTAACCGTCGCGCCGTGGCCTGCATGGCTGATATACATCTGGCTCCCACATCAGTGTCGGCTGGGCATCTAGCGAGAGAAAGAGTGGGTGGCAGCATACACGTTGTTGGAAACACTGTTCTTGATAATTTGATTGATATCGAACCAACATATACAAACAAAATTGTTATAACAATGCACCGCCGCGAAAATCACGAACTTATACCAACATGGTTTTCTTTGTTTGATAAAATAGCAGCTGAAAACCCGGAATTTGATTTTATTTTGCCCATACACCCTAATCCAAATGTAAGGCGCCACAAGGATCTGTTAAAACATGTCCGGACAGTTGAACCAGTACAATACGACGATTTTCTGGAGCTTTTAGCTTCTTCATATATGGTTATCACAGACAGTGGCGGATTACAGGAAGAATCATCATTTTTTAAGAAAAAATGTATCGTATGTAGAGAAAGAACTGAAAGAGTTGAGGGAATGGGAACGTTCTCTTTCATGTGCTCTCCGGACAGACTAGAAGAATTATTTGAAAAAATCAAAAACGACCACATACCGACAGAAGAATGCCCATATGGTGATGGATACTCATCACAAAAAATACTAAATATATTAAAAAGGAGAACAAAATGAGCAAAGAACAACAAATTGAAGGACACAAGCTTTCAAATCAGGCCCTAGGCGCGATTATGCTTGCACTTCAAGAATCATTATTAAACCAGCTAGATATCGTTCCAATCTTAAAAGGATTTGAATTGGTGGAAGGTGCGGACGGATTAATTGTTAAAAACCCGCCGACAGTTAGAGTAACCAATGATGACTCAGTTTCTGAACAAGATTTAGAAAACATGGTAAAATAATGCCACGATATAAATACGAATGCGAAGCGTGCAAACTTACAACTACAATATTTCATGGAATCAGTGAAACAATTGAAGAATGTGAAAATTGTAAAAATAAAGGTACTATGAAGAAAATATTTTCTACTCCCATATCCATTCGTTATAAAAAAGATCGCAACAAAGGTCAGGCGCCAGTTGGTGACGTGACTAAAAAATATATTGAGGATAACAAAGATATCCTGAAAGAATTACGAAAAGAAGCACAAAAGGAAGAGTATGAGCCGACTTGAAATTATATTAATAGCAATATCGATATTGTCTATAGCACTCAATGTCGGGCTTATATATTACTTGAGGGGAGTTCTTAGCAGACTTCTCTCGTTTTCTGAAGAGCTAGAAGATTTACAAGAAATGATATCTTCTTTTTCAGGTCACTTAGGCGCTGTCTATGAAATGGAAACATTTTATGGCGAACCGGTATTAGCGTCTCTTCTAGAGCATGCGAATTCTTTTAATGAATATATCGGAACATTTGAATACATTTATTCGTTGACACAGGGAGAGGTAGATGAAGACGACACAGAAGACACCCCAGAGGAAGAATATAACCCGCAAGAGAACTAGACGTAAAAATCATTATTTTACACAAGTACATGAAGATGCGATAGTTCGATATGCCCAAATAACTTGCGTGAAAGAACGCACGGATTTGTATGTAAATTTTATTGGGCCAGCATTTAATGAAATGGTAGATAAGATCGTGTTTACCTATAAATTTACAAATCTATCAAACATAGATTCGTTACGTGATGAATGCAAAATTTGGTTGATGACAATTCTCGATAAATATGATCAAAGTAAGGGTTCCAAAGCCTTCTCTTATTTTTCTGTTATTACCAAAAATTGGTTTATTCACAAAGTAAAGAAACAGCAAAAGCGAAACCGAACAGAGATCGACCTGGGGGATATACCAAAAAGATTTGAAGAACAATATTTGTCAACAACTGATTCGTATGTCTCCGAAAGAGAAGAAAAAGAGTTTTGGCTATCCTTTTATAGCGAATTAAAATCATGGGACGCTGGATCTATGAAAGAAAACGACTTTAAGGTATATCAGGCTATAATTATACTTTTTGAATCAAAAGAAGAAATAGATATTTTTAATAAAAAGGCTATTTATCTATATCTTCGTGAGATCACTGGATTGAATACGAAGCAAATTGTTAATTCGCTGAAGAAATTTAGAAAAAAATATAGTAATTTTAAACAGAATTGGGAGAGTGGTGACCTATGAGTAATGAAAATTTAGAGTCTCTTATTACAGAAGCGCTCGATAATATAAGAAATGATAGAAAAGTCGCTCGCGAATTCTTAAATGAAATCGCAAACCAAATAGCAAAGGATGCCGATCAAAATAAGTATTTAAGCCCAGTTGCAGCAAAACACATTGAGACGCTGCAGCGATCGAATGAACAATTAGTGAAGTTGATTGGACTAAGACAGAAAGATAAAAGTCAACAACCAGTAGAATTAACCGAAGATGACAAAAATAACTTATTTGATATTATTCAGGGAGCCGGCTCCTAATGGCTAAAGACCTTTTCGATCCATCTTACTTCTCCGGACCCTTCGGTGGCTTCGATTTGTTTGGCAATGCTATCAGAAAATCCATGGAATATGATTATTATGATTCTCGTACAACGTTTAAAGCAATTGTTCTAACCGATCCAAAGGCGTTAAACGCCGCGGCTGCAGCAGCCATAGATCCGACCGATGCGGCAGGTACCACAGCCATTGCAACTGCAAAGTGGATTTTTAAAGGAAGGATATTGGATCACAATTCCCCGCATGATTTCTTACCAGATCCCTGCAACCCGGATTTGGCAGCTAACAAAAAACTTGCAGCACAAATTATAAATATGCACACCACTTTTACGACCGGCACCAGCAGGAAGCCCGGTAAATTTAATATTGTATTAGTAGAGCTAGATAAAGGTCAGTTTTCATTTAATTTGCAATATGGTAGATGCCTCGACATTCTTCAGAATTCGAAAGTTCAAGCATCAGCGTTTGCCCAGCAAACAGATTGTCAAAGCATAGCAGATAATTTTGACCCGGCTGACAAAGCCATGGCAACAGCTCAATATGGGGCAAATTTCATGATGCCAACCCAAGTAGCCTATAAAGTTACTTCTTTATTCAGCCCGCCCGGGACACAGAGAACAGTAACAGTAAACGGCGTTACAAAAACCGCACCACACCGCGGCTGGGATATTAACGCCCCCGGAGGAACAGCGCTGTTCGCCATGTGTCCCGGCACAGCAGTTGCCACACCCGGCTGCGGGCCCGTGGGTACCGGCACCACCGGCGGTAGGCGTGTTACAATTACGTGTAAATTTCCCGGAGGTGCCTCAAAAGACAAGTTTAAAGTGGTGTACAAACATATGGGAGCGGTTGCGCTTGGCGGAGATTCGGCATATGGCGTCACCAAAAACGGACCATCAAAAGACACGGACGCAACAAACAACACAAAGGTAGTTGGCTCCGGCGACTTTATTGGGTACGTGAACTCGGATGCTCTGACGTGCTCTCAAGGAGCACACCTGCACTTTGAAATTTGGAAAAACGGTGTCGCCGTAGATCCAGCCGGCTTGTTGGGATACTCCTACGCTAATACACAGACGGCCGGCGGTTCGAGCGCAACATCAGCGCCTTACGATGACTTCGCGGCTGCCTTTATCGCCGCCGGTTCGGACTACCAAGCATTAACCTCGGACGCGCCAGAGCCGGCAAAACCCGCTGAGAGCGTTGACACCGCGATGGAGGCCGGTGTAGAAGAAATCAAGTCTTCTTCTATCGTTGCCGGCAAGGGCATTGATACCGCCCCTGACGCCTGGTACGGTACCGATACGAGCTTGGACGGAACGAAGGAAATGAACGTGGACGTCCTGGCTGTGTTGGAAGACAAATCCGCCTCCGGCGGCATATTAACCATGGATGATTACGAATCATGGGCATCGGAACAAGGAAAGAATAACCAGGATCGAAGTATTATTGTAGTCGAGTGGGATGAATCCGACACCGGCACCGTCGGCGCCAAATATTTGTATGATTTCAGCAATAATGAATTCTACACCGAAGAATAATAAACCACTAGAGAATTATGAGTAAATATAAGAAAATTTGGGATGCTGGCGCCAATATAAACAAAGCTAGACAAGCATATGTTAAGAGCGCCGAAAAAGAATTCAAAGCGCAGAAGAAGCGCGCCGACCGACAAGCAGCTAGATTGGAAGAATCCGAAGGCGGACTTTCAAAAGTACCTTCAGATAGCGGACTATTGGGCATGCGTGGACCCTATCCCGATATCGAATACGACCAATCCGACTGCGAGACAGTCATCCCGGGACCAAAAGAGCCGGCACAAATTGTATTAGGAATGGACCGCCCAGCCGGGAGATCTTCCGGATATAGTGGCAAAGGCGCGATGATGTGCGGTACAATTGATTTAGTTGTTGGGAGAATGTCAAGTGCACGCAAAGGAAAGGGCGTGCGTGATGGATCCATTGTAGATAATTCATTCTTTGGCGATGCAGCTAGAATTTATATTAGCCATCTAACTGATGTTGATCTAAACTTTGGATTAGCTGAGGGTGAAATGGGATCCGTTAAGGCACGATCAGCAGTAGGAATTAAAGCCGATGGAGTAAGAATTATCGGAAGAGAAGGAATAAAATTAGTTACCGGTGGCGGAAACGGAGTGAAAGGCTTCGGACTCCGCGGCGAAACAAACTCGCTCGGCGGAAAGCTATTGCCAGCCCCTTCAATTGAGCTTATCGCCGGAAACAACTCTGGTTTTAGGTGGACGTGGGGAGGTTTATCAAATCCTTTCGAAAAGATAGAGATACTACAACCCACGGTGATGGGTGAAAATCTCAACGATGCTATGGATGAATTAACCGATATAATACAGGAAATGTGGGGTTCTATAATGAACTTTATATTAATACAATCTTTGTACAATGCCGTCAATGGTGTAGATATGTGGCGCCCATGGGTACCCTCGGTGTCTAGCTTGTGCTGGGCTTTGACTGGACCATTTGTCATGAATCCACTTTATCACACTAGAACAAATATATCTATGTGGGATGTTAATTATTTGAGACCATTTGGATACAAAGCACTCAGAAGTAGAAATGTGTTTACAACTTAATAGGATAAAAAATGTCTGAATCTAAATTTCTAAGATACCAAGATATGAACATGGACAAGATCCATGATGACTGTCCGGTGATGCCCTATACTCCGCAGGAAGTAAATTGTTTAGATTGTTCTCCCAACCCAAAAGCAATTATTCCGGACTGGACAAAAAGAAGTATTAATGAATGCTTCTTAAATGAAAAAAGTTGTGAATATTGGATTACGGCGACCGACCCAGATCGTACAACAACCGCAGACGGGCTGGATGCGATATATGACGATAATCGTCAAATAGCGATCAAAGAATTATTGATGGCATTAGACAAAGATGATTCAGATGAAACAATCGAAAAACTGGTACCATCAACAATCAATCGAGATTGGACACTTTCAGCCCGAAACCTTTCTCACGTAAAAGTGCTTTTTGCGATACCCTTTGATGCGGTAAAAGATATCCCAGCAAAAGAAGACGAACCAGAAGAAGAAGAAGAGGAAGACCCAGAAGATATAAAAATTGTATATGATGCATCCGAAATAAAATTATTTAATATACGAGTTAGAAAAGGACTTAGCCTTTATAGTCGTTATTTTAAAGTCTTTCAAAAACTAGAGGGAGGAAATTTAAAATTTCTAGAAGATAATAAAGTTTTCGATCTTGAACAATATGGTGATCTCGGAATCTGGCGCCAAGGTGGCGACGATGCACTCCTGGGTACTATGTTAACTGCTTTAGATTCTTGGTTGAATTCCAAAGGATATAATTTAGAAGGTATTGGATCTGCATTCGCCATTTTCACTTCCGATTTTTGGGCGAATGAGGGTGTTGTTAAAATTGAATTCTCATTTTCCGGAAAAGACAAGTATAAATTAACGCGAATGAAAGTGTATGGAGAATCGTGCCCAGATAAGCCTCGCTGGTTTAGGAAAACCGCGTGTAAAGATCTAATGAGGTATGTTGGCTGGAATGATAAGACTGCGAGACATTATTGGGCGCGCATGGGTCAAATGGAGGCTGAATTAACGTCTCGCGGACCCCGGCCATGGTTGGAATTTGTCAAAGAATATACGTACCCTAAAATCTACTCGACTTTGAACCCAGCATATACTAATACTGAAACAGAAGCAACCGTTGGAAGTTGTATAACCGATGCCCTAGCAGATGAAGTTAAAGAATTGGGCGAGGACATCATGGATGATGTTTTCTCAATAGGGGACGCAATCGCGTATCGGTTCCATAAAAATATTTGCACTTTTGAGAAGGGGGATCAAATCGATAAGATGAAAAAAATGAATCTTATCTATGATCCGGAATCAGAAGAACACACCACTTTAGGTGCGATGGCTGTAGAACAAGCAATGAAAGAAATCGCCACCGGCGGAAATCATTTTGCCATGCTGTGCGCTAGCTTTTTTGGATCCAAAATAAACTTATTTGGCTCCCCCCTATCCCAGATGGATGATTTGTGGAAAGATGGATTTAATAAATTAAAATGGTGTGGACTTTTTGATCTTCTGATGGAGGCAATACAATGTTTGATGGGCGGTCTATCGTTGGAAGAGGCTTTGTCCGCAATGGTCAAAGCCGCATTAGAATCAATGGACATAGGTAACTTTGGAGATATGTTTGTAGGATTGCCCCCAGAAAAGCAGGCAGAATTGGACGCCCTAGTGAGAAAGAAGCTGGAAGACGGAGAATTCTTCAAAGGCGGAAGCGGCGGTCAAAGACTCTCAGACGACCAAGCCCAACAAGCTGGATCTGGTACTGGCGCCGGCACAGGACTCGACGCCGATACACCGCTGTATGGTTCTATGAGAATCATTAAACCTTGGGAAAAAGAACACCCATCGAACGATAACAAGAGAATGGATTCTTTTGGTGGTAGATCGAGCGGCGGCGGATCTCCAGGTGATCAGCCTCAGAATCACGATTCAAGAACACTCATGGGTGAGTTGGATCCGATGAACAATGATGATGTAAGTTCTCTATCAGAACAAACAATTATGTCAGCATATTTTAAAGCATTATTAGAAGTCTATTCTGATAATCTTTTAGAGTTGGTGGATGAGTTAAACAAATTCCCCGGCGCCCCAGTAATCGCATGGATAATCGCACAGCTCGATTGCCCCAGACCGCCTATTTTTAACCCCGGTCTGTTTGATTTTCTCACTGATCTTGAGCTTCCTTTCTGTAGAAACATGAACGAGATCATTGCTCCGAGATTTGAAAACCCATTTAAATATTGGCCAAAGCTTACGGATATAATGGCACTAATCTGGGAACTTCTTAAGTGGGCAGTCCAACAAATAATATTAGCGATCATGATGAGGTTGCTTGTCTTTATATGTGAATTAATTGGAGATGCAATTTGTAAAGCACTAGAAATGGTAGGAGATGTTATGGCTTCATTGCCGGCACTGGTATCCGGTCGCACCACCTTTGCTGATGTTATAAAAGAGTCCATTTGTGGACCAGATGCAGACGATCAAGCAATTGAAGACACAATAGTTGATCTTGTATCAAGCCTAGGAGTCGGCGGCGCAGCGTTCGGAAACAGAGACAAAGTCCTGAGCTTTACTGAGGATCTGTCTTCTGCGACAACAAATAGAGAAATGATCGAATGGTTCGAAGGAGAACCATCACAGACGTTTCTTGAGGTTGCCAACAGTCTTCTAGATTACGAATATCCCGAATTTAGAGAGGCAATGCCACACCACGCCGCAATTACTGGGCTGGGAAGAGGCGTAGGTAACCTAATGCCGGCAGATTTCAAGGCTGCTATGCGCGATGCTCTACACGGACCAGATCCAGAAGATAGACTTTCGATGCCGGCAAACCCAACATTGTGTGCAACACCGGAACAGTTAGAGAATTTCAACAATTTAAGATGCGAACTTTTGGAAGGTCGTGTAACACCAGAAGAATGTCAAGAGCTACTGGACAAAACACGGAATAAATATCTGGATGATCTAGAAGGTATTAGTTCTATCCTCCAAGATGGAATTCCAACATTTATAGAAAAGCAACTGCCACCAATGGTTAGCGAACCTGGCTGTGATAATGGACTTATACCGTTCGAGTCAGACCAAATAATCAACGCGGTGAACACAGCAGCCGGTGCCGGCTTCGATCAATTAAAAGTAGACTTCTCAACAGACATGCTTGGAAACGGCGGATTTTGGAATTCCGACGATAGCTGGGGATTCATAAACATGATTATGTCCGACACCATGGGTAACCCTCTTTCGGCACACCAGCGATATGTTTTCAGCAAAGATGACTATGTAGATTTTTATACGGACGTCCCTGACATGGGCACCGATGACGACAATAAGATAATAGAATCTAGCAATTTCAGAAAGCAGTACGGCGCCTACCCTCTATATGTGGCTGAGTGGCTTAGGGATGACTTGGAAAAGAAAACATTTAGTTGGCAATGCAGCAATGACAAACAAGATAAAAAGAAATATCGATGGACCTATGAGCAACTAGGATTTGATGGAAGTCTGTTTGGATCTAATGATGTTGATTTCTGGAGATTACCAAATCTTGGATACAACATAGATGCAAGAAATGATTCAGAAAACGAAAGGGTTATCTTCACAAAACACGTTAGACAAAAAACCCCCGACTGTAAGTTGAGATTTAGAAATAATAATCAAGGAGAGCGCTCCAATTATAGTACTGGCTGGTCGTACGGCTATGACGTTAGTTTTTATTTAGCAGATCTTACGTCATCCTTCCAAGGGGTTCTTGTAACCCGCGAAGGCGCCCCAGTCGACGAATATGAAGATCAAGAAGTAACCACAAACATACGTTCAGATAACACGAGAGTCAGCATTACCGACTTATATAATCCGGCGTATGAGGGCTCTGCAGCCGTTTCTCAAGGCAAAGAAGAAGAAGACTCTGACGATAAAGAAGATGGCGACGGTGATGAGGATAACAAGATCATAAGAGATTTTCGCTATGCATGGTTGTCGGTTGATGAAGGGATGAACGAGATAGAAGTAGGAGATTTTCCGCTATTTGATCAATCTTTCACAAACGAAGGAAGTATAACACCTCCGGCAATTCTCCTGGGAGAAATGATGTCCGTCCCAGGCACCGAAGCAAAAACAATGATTGAATCTTTTATGGAAGAAGCTTTTAAGCTGGTTGCAGATGAAGTTGTCGGCAACGATGCCGCATGGAATTATGGCGCCGCCATGGACGATCTTGATATGCTCGATACCATATATGTAATTCCAAAAAATGGTCCAACCAGGCAAGGCGGAGGAGAACTTTACCATGAAGCTGAAATATGGGACAGTGATGACGAAGAGTGGAGAGGGCTTGAAAATAGCGATGGAATCTTGGGGGTTAGCTACGATCAATATAAAAATACAAACCGTCCCGAAAAGGTAAGAGTGACTTATCTTGATCCAAACACATATGGTGGAAGCTACATGAGCCCTAAGTTTCATATTAAGCCGGTTCCCAACAAAGGGTGGTCGGGTATGGTTGATGTCCTTTTCCCCGAACTGAGTCCATGTAAACCCCAGCTAACTGACGTAATTGATTTCGGCGATATCACCGCAAAAGTCCAAGCATCTTACCCTCTTCAGCAAGAAGACAAGAGATTGCAATATCCCGAAGGGTGTTCAAAAGAATTGCCATATGATAGGATCTTAATGCGACCGTCAAAATCAGCTATCGAAGGGCTCATCATGACGGCGTGTAGAATGTGGGGTTCTGTGCATCTATTAAAAGCGCTATCCATATATACCCTATTCAATCCTACGTTTCCAGAAAACTACAGCAATATTGTAGCTGGATATATTGTTGAAACCATGGAAGCAGCGTTTAAAGACTCTCAATCTGCATTCTGGGAATTCTTTAATAGCTTTAAAGACGAAGAATTTTGGTATTCATTTTTGGAACAATCTGTTCAGATATATGCCAGAAAATGGGAAGGTGGAGGACTCGCAGAAGAACCTCCCCAGCATGTCCAAGATGCCCTTTGGCGTATAAATGAAATGCAAGATCGATATAAGTGGCCCGACCGAGATGAATTAAAAAGAGCTAAAGAAAATGATATGGCGGGAGAATTACAAGGTCTCGATGGGTATCGTTGGGATAAAAACCTAGAGGCAGTTGCAGCAACAGCAGATTCTGCAAAATTGGTTTTATGTGAGTGGGTTAAGAACGAGTTAGATTTCATGGGTAAAAAACTTGTGGAAAATTTAAAACAGCTGGACATGACGCCTACTTATTATGATCTAGATTATTATTTTATGACCAATATCGCCGGCGGAAATACCCTAAGCTTGGGCGGAGATCTAAAAGAAGAACCCGTCGGACTGCCGACAGAAGGTAATGGTCATTATACACACGGTGGAGAATTTGCAGATCTAGATAATAGCGAAGAATATATCGGATATTATCATGTTGAAACTGACGAAGAAGGATATCTTGTATATAAAGCCGGCGAAGAACGCATGGGGCGCCCCATGGGAACTATTGATATTGATACTGGAGAAGTTACTGATGCTCCGAGTGCTCAAGCCCTCCTTAGACCGATGGCAACAAAAACAGAGTTAGGGTGGTATAAGCAAACCGAAGTAGAAGACGAAGAGAACCCCCTGGGAGAGTGGATGCCAATGGGAGATGTGCCCGATTATGGTACCGGTCCAGCATTTGCCGGCAGAGGCTTAGAGGGGATACTGACAATTGAAAAGTATATAAAAATTAACGGTACCAAACACTCCACTACGTCCGGAGTATCGACAATCAAGAGTCATGCCAGAAAGGAAGACCTTATATCGGAGGTGTACCCGGGCACGTTAAGGCTTGTTTATGAACCCAGCATTGATCCGGAAAATGAGTCTGGCTTCACAGATAGAGTTGTTGGACTCGACGGTGAGCTAGGGGTTAGATATGGATTGGAAGTAAAAATACATGGTAAAAGATATATGGATGTAGAAATAGATGCTTTAGACTATCCATTAAAATCATTTGCGCCATTTGAGCCAAGCAGCACAACGCTGTTTTGTCTTCTCACCAAGATAAAAGAGCATAAAAAATGGAAGATTTTGACAAATTATATATTCCCACTTAAAAAGGTGTTAGCAATGACTGCAGTTTATATTGATCTAGGGTTTATGCCATCGATTGGTGAGGTCACAGCCAAGGATGGCAACAAAAAGTGGTCTTGGTGGCCATGGTCTGGTGCGGATGCCACAGACTGGGGAGGTTCCCTCGGCGCCCTGGGTTCGAAACCTGGAATGTATGCTGAATATAAAAACCTTGAATGGAAGACTTTCCCAGATACAGATCTTAAATTAGTAGGTATGGATTTTGATATTGCGGGGCTCCCTGGTTGGATGAGCAGAGATGATCGTGAGCCCCCGTGGTACGGCGGCTGGTGGGTTAAAGAATGGGATAATTGGGACCAAGTATTGTTAAGAAATAGTAAGAGTCGTTTAAAGAAAACTTTCAAACAACATTACTCGGCAAGAGACTTCAACATGGACGATGATTCCGTTTCCGGCGGCTCTATATATCTCCAGGGTTTGAAAGAATCTCTCAGGCGCCGACCCGGCGCTGGGATGTTTTCGTGGTGGAAAGAGCGAAAACGAGTATCAAATCCGTTTGATGCTAACGGAAGATTGTGTAAAAAGTAAATTTAGAGCATATTTATAGTGAGGTGAAATAAAATGGCTTCTTTGAGTGTGCGACTGCCGTTAAGGTTGGATTCTTCCGATGGGTTTACAATGATAAAAGATATAAAAACCCTTATTAGACAAAACTTGAAGATGCTTATTCTTACCGATCCGGGAGACAGGGTGATGGAACCCGATTTCGGCGCCGGTATCAGAACTTACCTCTTTGAAAATTTTGGAACAGATACGCCGGCTAAAATAGATAACAAAATAAGAGAGCAGATTAGTATTTATATGCCCTCTGTCGCAATAGAAAGAATCGATTTTTCCGCGACCGATATCGAAAGCAGCCGCTTGGGAATTTCCATCATATATTCAATTCCAGACATTAATGTTAGGGATTTGTTACAATTCACTATTTAAATTGAGGGTTTTTTATGTCCAGTGACGAACAAAAAAAGATTATACCAATAGACTACACACATCGAGAATATAACTCGATCAGATCAGATTTAATGCAAATTGCAGAAAGATTTTATCCGAACACCTTTCAGGACTTCAGCGAGGCGTCCTTCGGCTCTTTGATGATAGACGCGGTGGCCTATGTTGGCGACCAACTATCGTTTTATTTAGATTATAATGTCAATGAAACGTTCCTAGATACGGCATATCAATTTGAAAATGTCATTCGACATGGGCGAATTTTAGGATATAAATATGAAGGGCGCCCCTCCACGTATGGAAAAGGCGCCATCTATATACAAATTCCAGCCTCGACGGTAGGTCTTGGTCCGGATGCAAAGTATATTCCGATATTAAAGAAGGGATCTCGATTTTCATCTGATACCGGACTTAGCTTTGTTTTGATTGAGAATATAGATTTTTCAGATCCATCGCTACCGGTCGTGGTGGCTCAGGTAGATAGTACCACCGGCGCCCCTACATATTTTGCAATTAAAACATATGGAAACGTGGTGTCTGGTTATTTCAGTCAAGAAGATATAAAGATTGGAGCCTTTGAAAGATTTAAATCGGTGTCGTTGTCATCACCAAATATAGCAGAAATCGTCTCTGTGATAGATGCTGAAGGAAACGAATATTACGAGGTAGACTATTTGGCTCAAGATATGGTCTACAGGGAAATTGCAAATGATAATTATTTACAAGATAATGTTGCATCTATAATAAAGCCGTATTTGGTATCAAGAAAATTTGTTGTTGAAAGGGGACCTACCGCTACAGTCTTGCAATTTGGAAGCGGAAAATCCGGAGAGACCGATGTGATCGCAGAGCCCCAGGCAGTCGCATTGGACATATATGCAAAAGATTATGTAACAGATACAACATTTGATCCAACAAGATTAACAAAAAATGAAAATTTTGGAATAGTGCCATACAACACAACGCTGACTGTATCGTATAGAATAAATAATCCGATTAATTCCAACATAGCCACAAATACCCTTAATACCGTTGCCGGCGCCCAATTTGATTTTACGAACCGAGCATCTTTGGTAGATTCAAGAGTTGAGTCCGTGATATCTTCCCTGGAGATTTCAAATGAACTACCCATAGTGGGAGATGTTACATTGCCAGACACAGCAGAAGTAAAGAGAAGAGTTTTTGACACATTTCCAACGCAAAACAGAGCAGTAACACAAGCAGATTATGAAAATATAGCCTATAGAATGCCGGCAAAATTTGGTTCAATTAAAAGAGTTAGTGTTCAAAAGGATCCAGATTCTTTGAAAAGAAACCTTAATATGTACGTTGCTTCAGAAGATTCATTTGGAAAACTAACTTATACTAATTCATCAATTAAAAATAACTTAAAAACATGGTTAAATCAATATAGGATGATCAATGATACAATTGATATTCTAGATCCCTACATTATCAATCTTGGAATGGAGTTTATTATTAAGGCAGCAAGTGGTGCCGATAAATACACTTTACTGGACGATGCAGTCGAAAAGCTAAAAAAGAAATACGAAACATGTTATTATATTGGAGAACACTTTTATATAACTGATATTTATTCAGCTTTAAAAGAAGTGTCTGGGGTTTTGGATGTGGTGAAGGTTAAAATTTATAACAAATCTGGAGCCAACTATTCCGGTGCTTCAATCGACGTAGATCAAAATTTATCCCCGGACGGAACTTATTTAATAATACCAAAAAATTGTATTGTTGAAATTAAATTTCCGGAAACAGATATTATAGGAAGAATTAGATAATGGGAATAAAAAAATATGTAGCCAATGCTGACAACACTATAGTAAATACCTACAAATTAGATCTTAAAACAAGAGCCACAGGCGCCAATGCCGGTGCTGCAGATATATTGGAAGCATATTCTATGTGGGCAAGAGTGAGTCCTAGCAGTTCAGGGGCAACAGGATCCTCAGAATTGTCTAGGGTTTTGGTGAAATTTCCAGACGGAGATATATCCTCAGATCGCTCAAACGGCATTATCCCAGCCTCCGGCAGTGTCAGCTTTTATTTGAAAATGTATAACGCAGAACATTCGCAAACTGTGCCTGCAAGTTATGTTTTAAGTGTAGTGGCGGTATCGCAGTCCTGGGAAGAAGGAGTTGGACTAGACTTGGAAAGTTATGCAGATGAGACCAAGGAAAGAAGTGGGTCAAACTGGATGCGCGCCTCAAAGGCAGCAGCATGGGTACAGCCTGGCGGCACCTACCACACGTCGTCTCTTGCTGGTCCAGGACGCTCAAGTGACTTAGGGATAATCTACAGTAAATCATTCGCCACCGGTCTTGAGGATCTGGAACTTGATATTACTGGATTGGTGGAGATGTGGCTAACTGGAAATGTTTCTAACTACGGCGTTGGAATACATATGTCAAAAAGTTATGAAGCATACGTTTCTGGTACATATTCAGATGGAGTTCAAACGTATGCCAGCGGCAGCACTCCGAACAATATTGATGGATCGAAAAGATCATATTATACAAAAAGATTTTTTGCACGCGGCACACAATACTTTTTTAAAAAGCCGGTTATCGAAGCGCGCTGGGACTCGTCAACAAAAGATGACAGAGGGAATTTTTACTACAGCAGTTCGCTAGCCCCAGGAGCAGATAACTTAAACACCATCTATCTCTACAACTATGTGCGTGGAAAGTTGACAAACATTCCCGGTATAGATACTGATGGTTCTGGAAAAATTTTAGTTAGTCTTTATTCTGGCTCAGTCGACGATTCGGAACCATCTGGATCTAAGATAGCTTTGAGTGTTGGTGGTGGAGGTGCCTCTGCTGGCGACTATAATGCTACCGGCGGATATGTTTCGACAGGGATTTATTCATGCTCTATGGCAGCTACAGCTGCCTCAACTCCATTAACTACTTTGTATGATGTTTGGCACGGTGCTGGCAGTCTACGTGGAACTCAATATAGTACTGGTTCAATTAAACCAAAAACATTAAAAGGTGGGCAGACTGTAGCAAAACCAACTTATTATATGAATATCACCAACTTAAGAAATAAATATCGCGCCAACGAGACCGCACGCTTTAACTTGTATGCAAGGCAAAAGGATTGGACCCCAAACATATACACGGTCGCATCGCAGACGCCATTAAACACCTGTATAACGAGCGCATCTTATAGAGTTTATAGACTGTTGGACGCTTATCAAGCAGTGCCATATGGAACAGGAAGTGATCTTCATACTCGTCTTTCATACGATGTTTCCGGAAACTATTTTGATTTTGATATGAAGCTACTTCAGTCTGGATATGCATACGCCTTTAAATTCTCCTTTTATGACAGCGCCCTTAGAACTTGGGTAGAACAGTCAGAGACATTTAAATTTAGAGTAGAAGATTATGAGTATTAAAAAACTTTTTGAGTCTACAGACCAAGAAAAAAACTATCTTTCTGACACAACACTGCGTGATAATGTTAAAGATGCAGAATCAGAATCCAATATTAAAGAAATAGAACTTAAGCAAAAAACGTATTCACCACAAATCGATTTTTCTAAGCCAGAAAATTTTGCTTTTTATGGATCGGCATACCTTTACTATAAAGGCGCCATAGAACATATATCGGATTATTATCCATATGATGGTTCTGATGCTGAGATAAATAAATTTTATAATGGATTGTTAGATATAGAAAAATATATCTTTGATAATCTTTATCCGCGAACAACAGGATACATTACGCTAGCTCCATGGCCAACCGGCTGGGGTTCAAAGGGCGACACCGTCGGAAACTACACGGCGCCCACATCGCCAGAATATATTACCTTTTTTGGTGGTCCCACCACCTCATCGGCACAAACGGGACCAATTCCAACAAACGCCGCTTTTCAATATTCTAATGTTTATGATACTGATATCTACACGACTGCCGGTTTGCCAAGCAACTATGGCTCGGGATCCCGACAAAGCAACCTGAGAGCTGATTTTGACGCTGGTGTAACCGTAGAATTTTGGTTAAAACAGGATAACGCGTTAACTGCCGGAGATACAACCGCCACCCAAGTTGTGTTTGATATGTGGAATAGCCAAAGTGCTGGCACTCCGCATTATGGCAGATTAATGATCGAAATCGATTCGGCTGCCACGGGTAGTGCATTCATGATTTCAGCACAATCTGGAAATATTGTCGCACCAACGGCGGTCGGGTACCCGGGCTTTGTTCGCCTCCCTGTTGGATCTCCGACGTTAAGTTCTTTGTCGTCTTGGAATCATTACGCTTTTGTTTTTGATACATCTTCTGATAATGCCGGCGGCGCCGCTAGAGATCAATTACGGTGCACCATGTATGTTAATGGTAACTACGACACAGCAGTCAGCAGTGCCGTCGGCGTGCCAGGCAACCTAAATCCAAAAAGCCTCATCGGTCGAATAGGTGGATTGTTAACAGGGTCGTCAGATTCTTCTACCTCTCGCGCCTCGAACCAGCATGCTCCAGCCGGCGCAGGTAAATTAAGCGCATCTATGGACGAATTTAGATATTGGAAAATAGCCAGAACTGGTAAAGAAATTAAAGAAAACTGGTTTGATCAAATTCGCGGCGGTGTAAACACTGATTTGTCAAACACCACTTTGGGAATTTATTATAAGTTTAACGAAGGGATAACGACCACTTCTAGTGTTGACGAAATTGTTTTGGACTATGCGGGTCGACTATCAAATGGCTGGTGGACCGGGTATTCAACAAATTCCAGGAACACAGGATCAGCTATTCTTTCTGCATCAGCAGCTAGAATAGAATATCGCGATCCGATTATAAGATCTGAACATGTAGAGGTTAAAGCTCTAAAAACGAGACTGCTGAGCACCGGTTCAAACCACGACACCCAGCAGGCGTCTTCGTTTGTAAGTCTTGTACCGGCATGGGTATTAGAAGAGCACGAAGACGAGACACAAGTAAACAACTTGAGCATTTTATCTCACATAATTGGTGCCTATTTTGATAAATTAAGACTTCAGATATCAGAAATTCCAAAATTTAAAGGAAGAAATTATACTAGTTCATCTTATAAGCCAGTGGCGTTCGCTCGTCACCTGCCGCAATCTCTTGGTTTATGGGCGCCAGATATCTTTGTTGATTCAAGCGTTTTAGAAAGATTTAAAAATAGAGATAAGACTCAATTTTTTGAAAATGACCTGATAGAAACAAAGAACTTAATTTATTTAAATCTTTATAATAACCTAGCGGGAATCTTTAAAGCCAAGGGAACAGAAAAAGCAATTAAAAATGTCTTTAGGTGTTTCAACATAGATGAGAGGCTTATTAGACTTAACACATATTCCAATAATAACACTTTTCCATTAAAGAGTAATCTAAAACAAACCCTCGTTAATAAAACTTCCCTGAACATGGATCAGCCTGGAAATTTTGGAGGGGTTGTTTATCAGAAAGCAATCTCGGGAGATAGCGATACAATAGGGTACCTATCTGGATCTTCTGTGTCTAACGGCACCGTCGACGCCGGCCCTTATGGATTTACGATGGAGGCGGATATTACCTTCCCGAGCTATAATACGGAAAAAGATAGGATCAACAATCGCCCAATCTCTGCTTCGCTTTTCGGTGTCCACACGGTAGCGACCGCTAGTTCAGACAGCCTCTCTGCGGAGAAAACCACATGGACAACAAATTATGGTGGCGCCCTTTGGACGAAAGATATATCAAACTTTCAAGTATATGCGATAAGAGAAACTTCCGGCTCAAAGAATGTTAAATTCTTACTTACTAGCTCTGGTCACTTTGGTGGCGGCAATAGCGATTACCCAGGGTTACATCTAACAAGCAGCAACTACTTTGATACGTATAGCAATAACAGGTGGAACTTCTCAGTTCGAATGATACCGAGCAATTATCCAATGACCGATATTGTAAGCGGAGCAGAAGGAAGCCACACCTACAATCTCCTTTTTAATGGATATAATTCGGAAGGCGGGACAGTATTCAGTGAATTTGCTGTATCTCAGTCTTTAACAAATGCATCTGGATCTGGTTTCTTGAGCGGCTCTAAGAGAATATACGCAGGAGCGTATAGAACAAACTTTACGGGCGCCCTCTTAAACCCATCAGACGTTAAGATCTCTGGTGTAAAATACTGGACAAAGCACATTAACGACGTAGACCTTATTCAACATGTTCACGACATTAACAATCAAGGCTCCTCCGGCTCGTTTAAAAATGTTTCCCCCAAGGATTCAAGCTTCAAGACGGTGGATGTGCTAAACTTAAACACATTAGCTTTAAATTGGAACTTCGATAACATAACAAGTTCTAACGTTGATGGAACTTTTACGGTAACTGACATCAGCTCTGGTTCTGCAACTTTGAGAAATAATTATGGATGGATGGGAAAAATTTCTGGATATCGTCATTCCGGATTCGGCTCACAATTTAGTGCTTCAAGTACAGATGTGGTGATGAGGCAGACTGTAAATGCGTTTAAGTTTGTAGATCCGGAATTGCCAGTATCGTCTGATATGGTTCAGATATTAAACGATGACGATAAAGTATATGGTGTTGTGGAAACGGTACCCAACTTTTACTATACATTAGAGAAGAGCATGTACAATGCAATTTCTGAGGAAATGCTGACATTCTTTGCAGGTGTCGTTGATTTTAACACTCTCATCGGTGCACCCGTTAATAGATATCGAGCAAGATATAAGTCTCTAGAAAATCTCCGAGAAATATTCTTTCGGAAAGTAACGTCGGTAAAACAAGTAGAAAAATATATTGAGTATTACAAATGGTTCGATGATTCAATCGCTGAAATCATATCTCAGCTATTACCAGCATCTGCAGATTTTAAAAGCGATATTTTAAATACTATTGAAAGCCATGTATTGGAGAGAAACAAATATCGAACATTATATCCAACACTTGAGGCTAAAGATGAGTCGATAGAAGCAGGAATGGAAGGGGTTTCCGCCGGACTGTACCCATATTATGCCGGCAGCCCAGTAATCCCAGAATCACCGCGTGATACATCAGTGCACCACGTTTGGTGGGATATGCGCGCAGAAAGATCGGCGGCTGAAATTTCTTCAGGTGATGCCACAGTGGATTCTGTTCGTGACACCATTAGGGACATTGTATATTCAACACCGACTCTGAGTTCGAGCGCCCCAACTTTATCTACACTTGGCGGAGCTTCGACCTATAGCCATGGCACGTTTTCTAGAAAAAGTCTTATAAGAAGCTTTAACTTTGATATGAGTCCGGCGATGGGTACAGGTAGTGTTATCAAAGGTGGTGTAAATTTTGAGCCAGCTAAAAATCTAGATTTTGCAAGACACGCAGTATACCCGGCAGGTCCCGTTAACACCGACAATGATGTATTTATACCCAGAAATGTCTTGGTTGCATTTGCAAAAGACATAGAAAAGTTGCCAGAATATTATAAAGAGCTTTCTGGGTCATATCGAGCCGGCAAATTAAAAAGATTTTTCAAAGTCAATCACGGTAGAGATTGGGAAGACGGAATAGGATATAAAAATGTTAAATCTTCAATAGCATTTCCTTTCAATGTGATAAGTTCCTCGGTTAATACCGGCTATAACAAAAAAGTCATTGACAGTGTGACGGGCTCGATAGAAATTACTAATTTACATAATGATACATACGGACCAAATGCGGAAGTGCCAATGCAGGGTCCATACACAGAACACAACGTTGGTGGTTTACAATATCGACATGTTCCGTTAAATGATGGAACATCTCAGATAGATACTTATTTAACTCGACCGGAAGGATGGAAGATTTTACTTGGTACCTGTGGTGGATCCGCAACAAACGCACTGGGTGGTGTTAGCGGAGCTATTGGTATTGCCGGAGTTGACTACCCATGGCCAGAAGCCAATGACCGCGGCACCCTTGCTTATCCGATGACAGGATCAAAACAAGCAACATATTATCGCGATTTTGTAGCTAAGCGCCCGGTTAATATTAAGAACATTCTCATAACAACTGCATCTTTGTCTCAAAGCATCCCCGGCGTACAATACTTTGGGCGCTTAGGTAATTATAAACAACCAAACGAAGTCGTACACTCAGTAGGTGCACACTCAAATCCCAGAAGATTTATAGATAGACAGCCCTCCCTACCAACGGGTGCAGTGTTTTACTCATCAGGTAGCCAACAGGTTAGGAATTTTCTAGCATTACGCAGAACAGATAATGGACACTTTAATTATCATTTGGAATATGCGCCTACACAATTTACCGGCTCTCAGAATAAAACAATATTTATTAATCGCTTCAGTGCACCCGGCTCGCCCGAGTCGACTGCAAGAGGATTCCAAGACACGAGAGGTTCAGAGTACTCCGTATATAACACGATTAATTACAGATATTTATCAATTAAGAAAAACTCACAAATTTCAAATACAACCGGATCTGAAGCAACTGGAAGTGGATTAACAGGTCTTCGTATTGTCGATTTCGCCGGAAAAGACCACGGACTCCGTGCCAATTTGTCAAGGCACCTTGGCAGATTCGGTCGCGATTCTCTATGGGTGACTGGCACCTCGATATCTTCAGGTCCCGACAACGCGAACACTCCGGGTTCAAACTACAATCAAACCGGCGCCTTTCACAGAATTCACAGAAATAACCAAACAAATCTTAGAATTTGTAATGAAACGATAGTTGGAGTTGGAAATCAAAACACTGGCACCATCAATACTCGGGCAATACACTGGGGACCTTCCGGTTCCAGTGGAAATACTGCATATGGCAAGTTAAAGAGGCTTGGTCCCTTCAAGAATAGCGCCGGCGGTACAATGACAACCAAGACGTTTACGTTTTCTACTTGGATTAAATTGACCGAGGGTTACGGAAGCAGAGGAACGCTTTGGTCTGTTGGGGACGATGGAAGAACATCAAATGGTAGAATTGCTTTAGCGGTTAATATCGATGCTTCCGAAAGAGCAGAAGTGTGGATGTCGCACGGATATGGAGGCGCATCTGACAAAGGACAATGGCATGCCAACACAGCCTTTAGCTTAAACACATGGTATCACCTAGCAGTAACTTATGATGGAGGTGCGTCATCAAATCTCCCAACTTTTTATATAAATTCAGTTTCGCAATCGATGACCATCGACCAAGCACCCACGGGCGCAATGTTTGCGGTCAACGACATTGGTACTGGAAGCAGCTTTATCGCCGGCACAAATTTTGGCAATGCAACAAGTCACAAGTCACTACCCGGAACTGTTATGGACGAGGTTGGAATATATGATGCGATAATGTCTGCAGCCGAGATTAATCAACTGTACGCCACCGGATCTGTTTTAAATCTTACGTCAGCTTTTGCTCCAAAGACGTCTTCTTTGTGCTGTTGGTTGAGGATGGGAGATCACAAGAACGATCCACACACTAATTCAGTCTTAACAGCTTCGACTGGGGTACCCGGACCAACATTTTATGATGTTAAGGGTTATAATAATTACTTCATGAAGGCTGGCGGTGGTTCGTACGACCGTGTTGGAATAGTTTCCGATTCGGCCGGCAGCACCAACTTGGTGGCTACTGGAACCTTCCATACCCACTTCCAAGAACAACATTCATACTGCACCTCATCGCAATATGATAATGAATTTGTGGTGCACCCAATTCCTCGGTCGGAACGCCAATACTCATGGATTACCGCCTCAATGCTAAGTAAGAGCAATATCAACTCGTTTGGGTATCAAAGACCCCATGAAGGCGTTTATGGAGCATATTCAGAATTCGCACCATACTTCTCAAGTTCAACTGCTGGCTTTATTCCCTATTTTACATTTATGACGAGCAGTGATATCAGTATGAAGGCTGCGTCAGGAACGCAAGAAAAGTTTATACAGCCAACTGTTCGATTAAACACCATGATTGTTGATCCGGTATCTGAAAGTAACAACACATTAGGGTATCCAAACTCTGGATTGTCCGCAAATCGTTATTTAAACGCTGATCTAATGAAGAATATTGCGTTAGCACGTTATGGCGAAATCACAGCCAGCCAAGCTGATTATTTTAATCTTCTGATGACACGCAGACAAAACTCCTTCGGTTGGGGCTGGACATCTCTCAGACAACAAGATAATGCAGCCCTCACAGCGGGTCCCATCTCGCAGTCGCTTACTATTTGCGATGCGTCAAATACGTTTATCAAATATCGACTTACACCTGTTTCTTCAAAGGGACTCCCCACGTTAATAAATTTTGATGGTCCGACGCCCCCTTACGCCAAGAAAAGAATAACAGACAAGAGAAACAATATAACCATTGCAGCAACTCACTTAAATGAAAAGATCTTCTTTGACGATGCTGGACTGAAAAGGCGCTTCGACGCAAACAAAAGAGTGAAAACGCCCGCTGAACAATTACTAAAAATCGTCAGACATCCCCCCTATATTTTACGCTGGGTATCTCACGGAGAATGGGTGTATCCATCAGACTATAATGCTTGGAATTCGGGCGCATTAAACAGGGTTGATTTCGATAATAAATATTGGCGCAACGATCAATCGAATCGATTTATTGTCGGGAGCGCTTTAAGCAACTCTATCGGAGAAAAGGTTTCACAAAGTTGTTGGCCATTAGACGCTCCTACCGACTTTTTAACAAGAACAAAGGCGCCATATGTATCTTCTCACGGTCCCGATTATCAATTAACAGCCGCTAGCGCTTCCGCCGGAGAACTTCAGAACACATATACATATGCACATATTTCAGCATCCAACAAGCAAGTTGTTGGTTATGCCGCGGATCTTGCATCACTCTCTCCGAGTGCCATATATTCAAGAAAGCATTTTCTCTCTACACCACACTCAGTAGTAGCACCAAGCGGAATTCCAATAGCAGAGACAAGCTCTGCCAACGTTCCCGGCGCCGGCAAGCCCCACGCCGCAACAAAAGTTATGGGTAATTATGCAGGGTATCTTGCCACTGGCGAACACAGACAAGACTACGTTAGTGGCAACTGGAGCACGAAGGAACAAATTTCGTCCTTTGGTGGCGAAGCGTTGTGGGAAGCTGGCACCCAAGCTGGAATAATTCTTTCTGATGAAAGCAACGAGCCCGTTTTTGCGGCTTCGGCTTCAAACCCGTGGTGGAATAAATATTCAGAATTCCAACTGGATGTAAAATTAAAAGCCAAAGACTACTCAATTATTCCCGAATTTAGAATTAGTAAACACGTAGAAGATTATTTAAAATATGGCATAAACAACGGACACAAATTCGACACATTTGAAATACCTGGAACGTCGCTTAATAGCAACACCGCATCGTTTTATAAAGATTATTCAAACTCAGACTTTATGTGTGAATTCATGAATATTAAATCACTGAGCAAACTCAAAGCAAAACAAATTAGATTAGTGTGCAGCGCTGCAATTAGACTCAACCCCTACAAGGGGTTCTACCCCGCACAGAGAACATTGGATATGGTCTCGCAGTTCTCCCGCTCATATGGAGCCGGCGTGACAGCTAAGATAGGTTTGAGTTCTGGCGAAAAACTAGCATTTGGAAAGGATATTTGGATTGACAATGCTGGCGCAATTAGACCAATGATGCAAGCACTGTGGGCACCGGGACTTTTATATAACTCAATTAAAGCCGGCGTGGCTGTCGATTATCCAATCGTGCTGGATCAAAAGAAGCCATCTCGTGCTTGCTTTAGCTCTTCAGCAGACTTTGCCAGATCTGATAATAATTGGGCAATTTGTCCACAAACTGCAAGTAGCGGAAAGTTAATTAATGGTTATGACGGAGGAGAATTCTTCGACTTAAGGTTGCCGTTTGAGACACTTTTGAAACCAGAAAATCATTTAGATGGAGTAGAATTCATTGATATAGAACCACACCCATCTGCCGCCTTGGGTCTTCAAGGTATGAGTAATGCCGCACAACCTACAGCTTCTTGGAACGGAACAGTGAACGATCGGGTGTATTCTCTGATGGCAGAGAACTTCTTTGGAGAATCCATGAAATTCTTCTTGAAAAATTCTGGACCATCAAAAATTAAATCTGGATTAATTGACGCTTCCGGAATAACTTTCCCGTCTTCGTCTACTGGTGAACCAACTGTTTATGGATTTAGAATCAAGATGCGCCGCTCAATGCAAGGTCCGGCAGACTACAGCTTTGAGTCTGGCACTGCTGGAAATAATTCTGCATATATACCATTTGGCGCCCGCGCAGTAACAGGCGCTGCCGGCAACGCAGCAGCACAAACCTTCACAGAGTTCAAATCTGGCAATGTTGGACATGCGGTCCCGCAAGATCCATCATGTAATCCTTCATATTTTGAAAACTTTACTTTATACAGCCGCCCTAGCGCTTTCGGACCTCCGATATCCGGACGTGTTAATGCGAGAAAAGCGATAGAAAACTTAAACCTGAACCCAGGCAATGCCAGAAGCTGGCTTTCTTCTTCTATGTCTGGCACAAGAGATTGTTTTAACGGCTTTAACTGGGCTTATACTCCGCCATACTATCACGGCGAGTCGTGGTGCGACTGCACTTTCTGGCCCACAGTCGGTAAAGCATATACAATAGAAGATATCATTTCTGAACTTAGAGTTTCATATCGAAGAATCGATCCAGGACCAAAAATGACAATCTCGGGTACCACACAAACCTCTTTAATCAGAGGTAGATCTGATGCAGCATTTGTTGCTGGTACGAATACAAATCCAATATATGGAGGAAACAACGTTAACTTTAACGCAATGCAATTAAGCGCTAGCCTCAATTTGTTTGGTGTGGAAAATATATATGAAATCGAAAGGGATCCGTTTGGCGCCATAATAAAAACAAAGAGTACGATAGCTGGAAAGAAATGGGTTATACAACCTAAATGGGAAACACCGCACATGAACTTCAATCATGTGGGAGTGAGACCAATTAATAGCGCTAGCATGACGAAGACCGTCCCTGCATGGGCTTCCGCATCTGCACCCAATGGAATGTGGCATCAATTTGGGGTAACGCCACCAGACGCAAGTAAAGGGATTTTTTACGAGATTGGAGATATCCCTACCAATTGGCTAAAATATCACTACGACGTCATATATAACAGCCACAAGATCTATAATGACAACGACGCCGCGACAAATGGCGCGAACATGTATGTCAATATGAAATCGCTCGTAGATGTGGTCGGATTTAATCGCCAAGAATCTTCTGTAAGAATGGGACAATTAAAAGATAAGCAAACTCTTCGTGAAGCCATCGTGGCAGTGCCGTATGTCTTAAACGTAAGTTTAAATGAAAGCAATGAACCAACGCCGGCACTAGCGAAAGCAAAAAGATTTATTTCAATTCCTCCTGAGAGGATAACCGCAGCCTCTAAAGCCGCGGCTGGTAGTCCAGAGGGAGATAGTTTGAAAACAGCCGGTGCCTCAATAAGAAGATTGATGCAGAAAATGGATAGGTATATCTTGCCGCCCCAGTTTGATTGGATAAACAATCAAACAATCGATCCAATGGTTATGTATATGTTTGAATTTGAGTATGATTTGACCAAAGACGACCTTGCATATATATGGCAAAACCTTGCACCAAAGGATTATAAAGACTTGAACCTTACTTATCAATCAGTGTGTCATGAGCTGATGGATCTTGAGCTATTAAATGAACAACAGCTATTCAAAAACAACAATTTAAGATGGATGGTATTTAAAGTCAAGCAGAGGTCCCAGGGAAGTTACTACGATTTAGTTGTGCCGCAGGCAGGAGAAGTTTCGACCACTATTGATTTGCCAGATTCTACAGAATTTTCAGAAGGAAGCGCAAGATCAAAAGAAAAAGATTATAAACTTCAATTTAATTGGCCGTATGATTATATCTCTATAGTAGAATCTGCCAAAGTAAAGGCAGAGGTTTTGTATAAGAGCGAAAAGAAGATAATTACTCCGACAGGAAAAATTGTAGAGGATTTGGCAAAATCTTCTATGTACTCCCTTTCCGCTGCGACAGGTTCCTCGATGACAACAACAGATTATAGTGATTAATTTCAATATTAAAATATTTATAAGAGGGTTAAGTGATAAATGGCAAAATTTTTAAACAAAAAAGAACAGGTATTTGATTTTCAGTTTACTTCGTATGGGAAATATTTATTATCTATTGGGAGCTTTAAACCTTATAGTTATGCTTTTCTGGATGATAATGTTATATATGATAGCGAATATGCGGGCTATGTCGACAATACGATCTCCTATGTCAGTGAAAGTCAAAATAATATCCATTCGAGAATCAAAGAGAATACACCCTATTTAGAAGGGTTGGTCTTATTTCGCGATGTATCAAATTTGCCGGATACTTGGACCGAGTCTGATGACGGCAGAATATATAGCACTCTTGATGTTGTGCCGACCTTGGACGTTCCTTCTGAAGATTTTTTTAGAATTGATAAAATCATCGGGGATGCACGCCTAGACGGGCAAACACAAAAATCACCAGCCTGGAAAGCCGTAACATTGCAAAGTCAAATATCTGCGTCTAAAAGCGAAGACGAGTTTAACGAAATAAAAATACCACAGATCAGTATTACAGCAAAATATAAACTTATAACAATGGACGCGACTTATAATTTTAATCCAGAAGATATTAGAGAACTTCTATATGATACAGATTCTTTCATAGACGATAGAAAAATCGGGCTAATGTCAGAAGATCCGGTAATTTATATAGAAGAAGTAAATACTGAGCTTTTGACTGAGAATTTTGAAATTGAAGTATTTAATGTTGATATGGACCTAGCTGATATTACGTGCCTCGGCTATGATTGTGACCGTACTAAGACAGAACGCGCCGCCGAAGCAGGTCACGCCCTTGGCACACCCGAGTATGTTTGGACAAAAGACACACTTAATAGAAAATATTTTGAAAAAGACATCCCTCAAATAGTCGATGGACTTATGGTCTGGAGAAAAAAAAGAACAAATCCTACGCAACAATTCACGACTTCTAGTGTAGAATATTACTTTGATCTCTTAGTTGACAAAAATATTAAACAAGAGGTTGCGTGCCGAGGTCTCAACATGTACAACAAACAATCATATTATATTGATTTAGATTTTGATTGCCATGGCGAAAAAGGTGCTAAAGTATATTTCGATATTTATGGCTCAGAGTCACAACCTGAGATATGTTTGGACTAGCAAGAAGGAATTATTAAAACATGGCAAGACTGATAACGCGTGGCGACACACTGAAAAATTTTGGTGAATATTTACCAACTCCCGTAATAGAAAAAGTAATAATCAAAAGCGATATAGAAGCAGATTTTAAAATTGCTGTTTATATGAATGCTAGCGAAGATCCTGACGACGCCGCGGATGAGGAAATATTTAAACGTCTCAGAGATCTTAAATTCTATCTATACGGTATTGGGAAGAATATGCCCGCGACCGATTCAGAACGCGGCGATATGACAAATTTTGAAGATTTTGACTCATACTTGGAATTTTTATCAACCCCAGACACAGTACATGGTTATACTCCAGTTAGCCAACTCGTTAGAGCTTCATACTCAACCGCTACATCCGCCTATGGTGTACACGATGAACGATTTGCAGAACTGTACGGAGACGATGTAGAAGCCGACCTTACACTGAAGAATTATTTATCATTTAAATTTAGCGAGTTTGAGCCCGTCACCGAAGAACTCTTTACAGACGAAGGTTTTAGAATTATTAAATATAGTATTACAATAAACTCAAGAGATTATAATCTAGGGATCCCAGCCTCGTTGTCGACCGGCACCGGCGCCGTTGACTGGTATGCATATTTTACATTTTGTACAAACTATGAAGATATAAACAAGGCACTCTATACATCTGCTACGATAATGACAGAAATTCCGCCTATGCGAAGACTCTTGGATGACGATATTGAGCCCACCGCCATGGCATCAGATCACCCCTACTATACAATGAAACAATCTGACATAAATGCCGGCGATATAACTTATTTAGT
>TARA_R110002110_G_scaffold415858_2_pt1 | contig 46843 bp, 38 predicted proteins | sample TARA_R110002110 | Tara Oceans TARA_R110002110 (sample SAMEA4397330) | marine metagenome | biome: Polar Biome; feature: [SRF] surface water layer (ENVO:00010504); material: water (ENVO:00002006), including particulate matter (ENVO:01000060) such as... | depth 5 m | reverse complement strand
TATTCAAAATTTCCACAAGGTTCGTGGGGATTCCTCAGTGTATATACCCATATCTACTGAATTTATTCACAAGTGGGCTGGTCTCTAACTCAGAAAAGCAAAAAAGAATTTTTTAGCCGTTTAGATAGGCTGCCCGTCGAATTATTTCTGTTAGTTAGTAAGGAAATACATATTAATGCTGTTATTTTTATAGCGTTTCGTTATAATACGTCCCATTACTTAAATCATCCTAGATTGCCTTAAATATATGGTTACGTCTAAAAAAGATGCCTTTAATTGTCTCGACCATCGAGCCAACCGTGGTATTCACCACAGGCTCTGTATTTTTGGTTTTTCTTCATATTCTCCCATTCCATTTTTCAAGATTCTTTCTCGCATTAGGCTTGGCATGACAAGTCACAGCTTCTGTATTTTCTCATCGTTTTTTTTTATTAAATGCACAAGGATGCTGCCCATATATAAGGTAAGGGGAACTCACTTTGGGTACTAACGCGAAATTTGGACGTGTTCGTAATTTAGTGTGGCCGATTTATGGCTATGAGTTGAAGAAATTTTTGCCACTTTTGCTCATGTTTTTTTTAGTATCATTTGCTTATAATATTTTACGCACAATGAAAGATACTTTAGTCGTGACAGCAAAAGGCGCGGGCGCAGAAGTTATTCCCTTTATTAAAGTTTGGGCCATGTTTCCCAGTGCAGTTTTGATGACACTTTTGTTTACCTGGTTGTCAAACCGATTTTCTCGAGAACGTGTATTTTATGTCTTAATGTCTATATTCTTGGGATATTTTTTAATTTTTGTGCTTTTCTTATACCCAAATCATCAAGTTTTGCACGATCATGCTTTAGCCAGTATCTTGGCAAAAACGTTGCCAGCGGGTTGTAAAGGTTTTGTCTTGATGGTTAAGAACTGGACTTTTACAATATTCTACGTCATGTCTGAGCTTTGGAGTAACATTATTTTTATGGTGTTATTTTGGGGGTTTGTGAATCAAGTGACACGTATGGATGAGGCAACGCGTTATTATGGCTTGTTTGCTTTAGGGTCAAATATCTCGGGTATATTCTCTGGTCAGGTATCTGTTTTTCTTTCAAGGAAGGCATATGATCCCAGCCTTATGTTTGGCCAGACGGCTTGGGAGCAATCGTTAGTTTTGTTGCTGGGCTTGGTTTTAGTCTCAGGTTTCACTACGATGCTGTTGTATTATTGGATGAACAAAAATGTTTTGTCTGACTCAAAATTTTACTGTGATACAACCAGAGCAGAAGAAAAAGCGATGAAAGGTCGGCTATCTCTCGGAGAAAGCTTCAAACATTTATTCCAATCTAAGTATCTTATTTATATCGCCATTATTGTTGTGGGGTATAATGTGGTGATTAATTTAGTTGAAGTTTTGTGGAAAGATCAGGTTAGGGAGCTGTATCCTAACGCCGCCGATTATAATTATTATACCAATCAAGTTTCAACACTTGTGGGCATTGTTTCTACCGCAACCGCTTTGTTTGTTTCAACGAATGCCATTCGTCGTTTTGGTTGGACATTCACAGCTTTGTTAACGCCTATGATTCTATTATTGACCTCAGTTGTTTTCTTTGGGGTTTTACTCAGCAAGGGATACTTAAATTCTTCTGGTACATTAATATTTGGCATGACACCACTAGCCATTATTGTGTTTATGGGGGCATTCCAAAATATTTTAAGCCGAGGCGCAAAATATACAGCGTTTGATACAACGAAAGAGATGGCATTTGTGCCGCTGAGTGCAGAGTGTCAGTTGAAGGGTAAAGCTGCAATTGATGGTGTCTTTAATCGCTTGGGCAAGTCAGGTGGTTCTGTCATTCATCAAACTTTACTTATCTTTTTTACTTCTTTTGCTTTTACTGCGCCTTATATTGCCGGTATTTTACTGGTAGTTATTGGCGGTTGGATGAGCGCTGTCCGTTTGTTAGGCAAAGAGTTTGATGCGTTAACGGGAGACGAGGCACTCATAGGCAAAGGTACAACGACAGTCGTCGTTAAAGAATCCACTAAAGATACAGCAATTGATCTTAGTAAGCCTGGGCTAGTTTAATTCTTTGTTAGATTATTTTGCAGGGAAGGCGTAACGGCCCTCCTTGCAAATTTCCACTCTCACATTTTCTCCTATAATTTTCCCAAAATAGCTTTACACAAATTTTCATCATCATAATTCTAAGCTAAAAAACTTATAGATTACCTTTATCAGTACCAGATAACAAAGCAAGGTAGGGCCAAGGTAACAGGACAGCCAATCAGGTAATAGAGGTAATAGGCCAGGCAATCAGTTAACAGGACACCAGCAGTTAACAGGACAGCCAATCAGTTAACAGGACAGCCAGCAGTTAACAGGACAGCCAATCAGTTAACAGGACAGCCAGCAGGTAATAGGACAGCCAATCAGTTAACAAAACAGCCAGTGATAAGTTAAAAAACTTAAAATAAGATTCCAAATAAAATTGGAGTTTTTAAATCACTAATGCTTTTCGACTTTTGCCCCTTTATTGCTAAATGCCTCCATACATGAAATTATGTAGAATAGGAAAAACTCATACCTCATAGGGACTTTTGGTATGCCGAAAGCAAAATTAATGTGTATAGCAGGTGCGAGACCTAACTTTGTTAAAATTGCCCCAATTCTCAAAGTCTTAAAGCAGGTTCAGTCCGAGATTACGGTTCAATTCATCCATACTGGTCAGCATTATGACTCCAGGCTAGATACAGACTTTTTGAAGTCACTCGATATTAGGATGCCTGATGAGAATCTTGATGTGCGATCTGGTTCACACGCAGAGCAAACTGCCACAATCATGCAACGGTTTGAGCCCATCCTCGATAAATACCAGCCTGATGCTATTTTAGTTGTAGGAGATGTCAATTCTACATTAGCCTGCAGCTTAGTTGCGACTAAGAAAAGTATTTCAGTGATACATGTAGAGGCAGGCTTAAGAAGCTTTGATAGCCATATGCCAGAGGAAATTAATCGTAAGCTGACAGACCAAATATCTGATCTACTTTTTGTCACCGAAGAGTCAGGTCGTCGCCATCTTATTGCAGAAGGGATTTCTCCTGGCAAAGTCCATTTAGTGGGTAATGTTATGATTGACTCTTTGTGCCAGTGTTTACCGAATGTACGCAGTGCCCAATCAATTCTACAAGAACAAAATATCAATATATCTTGGTCACAAAGAGGGGCAGAATACGGTGTCGTGACATTGCATCGTCCTAGTAATGTCGATAATGCTGAAATATTTGAAAATATATTACAGGCTTTAACTCAAATTTCAAAAAATTTACCACTATTGTTTCCTATGCATCCACGTACACAAGTGAAAGTTCAAGAGTTTGGATTTGGGCATTACTTTGAAAACAGCCAATTTCACACACTTGGGCCATTGGTATATTTGGATATGTTGAGTTTAATGAAATCATCCAAAATGGTTTTAACAGACTCAGGGGGGATTCAAGAGGAGACCAGCATACTAAATGTACCGTGCTTAACCTTGAGAGAAAATACAGAGCGTCCTATTACATTGGAAAAAGGGACCAATCAATTAGTAGGCATTCAAAAAGATAATATCATACAGGCGGCAGATAAAATATTGAGTCGGTCTAGGGTTTCTCAACAAAATATTCCTCTATGGGATGGACAAACCGCAGAAAGGATAGTAGAGATATTGGTCCCTTGGCTCTATCATCGGAGCTATAAAATAAAAAGGGAAGCGGCAATTGCGTAATCGAGAGCGTAATAAAGAAGCACCGAAAGTCATCACGAATGCTATGAGTGTAGATGTGGAAGATTATTTTCAGGTCAGTGCTTTTGAAAATATTTTACCCAAGGATATATGGAATAGTTTACCTGTTCGTGTTGAACATAATACGTACCATATTTTAAAAATATTTGAGAAACATAATATCAAAGCCACTTTCTTTATTTTAGGTTGGGTGGCAGAACGATATCCAAATTTGGTTAGAGAAATTGTGGCTCAAAAGCATGAAGTGGCGAGCCATGGATTTTGGCATCAACGTGTTCATACTTTAACCCCTCATGCATTCAAACAGGATGTTGATAGTAGTAAAAAACTGTTGGAAGATATTTCTGGACTGGAGGTAAAAGGTTATAGAGCGCCTTCCTATAGTATTAATTATAGGAATCAATGGGCGTTAAGTGTATTAGAAGAGTTGGGTTTTGTTTATAGTTCAAGTGTTTATCCCATTAAACATGATATCTATGGATGGCCAACGGCACCCCGTTTTAAGTTTACGTCGACACCAGGCGGATTAATTGAGATCCCGATTTCGACTTTAAAAATCGGGACACGAAACGTTCCATGTGGTGGCGGCGGATATTTTAGGTTATTCCCGTATAGACTCAGTCGCTGGGCAATACAACAAGTGAACCAAAAAGATCAGCAACCCTGTATTTTTTATTTCCATCCATGGGAGATTGACCCCAATCAGCCAAAGCAGAAAAATATTAACTTTAAAACACGCTTCAGACATTACCATAATTTATCCGGCATGCAGTTCAAATTAGAAAAATTACTGCATGACTTTAAATGGGGAACTATTGACGATGTATTTCTCGAATCTAAGGCATCCACAACTAGAATTAAAACCGGAACAACAAACTAATAATATAGAGCTATTTATACTCGATGAAACGAATAGAGCGCGTTGGGATGAATTTGCGACATCACATTGTGAGCACCCATTTCATTTGTCTGTTTGGGAGAAAATATTTTCAGAGTTATTTTTTTTAAAGACATATTATCTTTATGCTCAAAAAGGGAAAGACATTATAGCGATACTGCCTTTGGTCGAAATGAAGAGTCTGTTATTTGGGCATGCGCTCATTTCAACGCCTTTTTTAGTTTATGGTGGGCCTGTCGGTACAAAAGATGGATGCGATAAACTGGTCGCCAGAGCAGTTGAATTAGGTAAAGAGAAGCAGGTTGATTATATCGAGCTAAAATGTGAGCACCCGAATGTTGATATTGGTTGGGAACAAGAGATTTATTTTAATTTTAAACGGCCTATTATTTCTGAACATGAGTGTAATTTAAAAGATATTCCCAGAAAGCAACGAGCTGTTGTGCGTAAAGCTGATAAATCGGGACTGATGTTTGAGTTTGAAAATAATATTGAGAAATTTTATAGACTATATGCAACGAGTCTGAGAAATTTAGGCACACCTGTTATGCCGAAAGATTTTTTCCAGAAAATTTTTGATAGCTTAGGGGATAAATGTTCAATATTAACAATTTCTCATCCTAAAGATCACCAGCCATTATCTTCTGTCATGAGTTTTTATCATAATAATAGTGTCTTGCCTTATTATGCGGGTGGGAGTTTGGCGGCAAGAAACAGTAAATCAAATGATTTCATGTATTGGCAGCTAATGAAGGATGCCGTTAATAAAAGCCTAACTGAATTTAACTTCGGAAGAAGTAAGGTGGATACAGGTTCATACCGGTTCAAAAAACATTGGGGATTTGAAGCGCAACCTTTGCATTATAGAACTATTTTGATAAAGGCAAAGCAACCGCCAAATTTAAATCCGACGAATCCAAAGTATCAGTTGATGATCAAAGCATGGAAAAAGTTGCCAATATCTATGAGTATGATATTAGGCCCATGGATTGCTAGGAGGTTGGGATGAAATCAATATTATTTTTAGTACACAGAATCCCTTATCCCCCCAATAAAGGTGATAAAATCAGGTCATATCATTTATTAAAATATTTAAGTAAAAATTATAAAGTTTATTTAGGTGCTTTTGTCGATGATCAGCATGATTGGCAATATGTGAATTATTTAAAACAATTCACAGATGAACAAATGATTTTGGGCAGGAAAAGTCATTATAAATCATTATTCGATTATGCGACTGCTTTTGTACAATATCTGCCATTATCAAATGCCATGTATCGAAGTACAAAAATGCAAAATTGGGTCAATAAGCTGATTGAGACAAAACAGGTTGATTCTGTTTTAGTGTTTTCTTCATCAATGGCACAATACATTGAACCATCTCATAAAATTAAGACGATTGTCGATTTCGTCGATGTGGATTCTCTAAAATGGGAACAATATAGTAAGCAGTATAGTGGTCTAAAACGCTGGATATATCGTCGAGAAAGCCACACATTGTCTAAGTTTGAAAAGAAGACGGCGCAAAATAGCCAGCTTAGTATCTTCGTAACCGACAGTGAGGCTAACCACTTTAGAAATCGATCCACACTCTCTAAGAATATCATTAGTTTGGGGAATGGCGTCGATACAGATTACTTTAGCCCTGTACATAATTTAGAAGACCCATTCCCACCTAGCACACATTGTAAGATAGTCTTTACAGGTATGATGGACTACTGGCCAAATGTCGATGCGGTCACTTGGTTTGTAAAAAATGTCGTTTACAAATTAAGAAATCAAGGCATAAAGTTTGAGTTTTATATAGTCGGAGGTAATCCGAGCAGTACCATTCAAAAACTCCACAATTGCATTGATATTTTTGTTACGGGACGAGTAGATGATATGCGACCCTATTTGAAATTTGCAAATTTTGCTGTTGCACCATTAAGGATTGCCAGAGGAATACAAAATAAAGTATTAGAGGCTTTAAGTATGGATTGCCCTATTATCGTTAGTCCAGAAGCATTAGAAGGTATACAACTACCTAAGAACCCAGGGCTATTAATTGCCCAAGATACTCAATGTTGGCGTAAGCTTGTCATTCAACAAATTAAACAGTTTAATCAAGGAAATTATAGGACACATGATTTAATCAAAGAAAATTACTCATGGCAAACAGCTTTGTCTGGATTAGATAAGTACTTAGGATAGAGTGGGAGGAAATATGACGGCATTTGTTTCAACTTACACTTTACCTAGTAGAATTATATCGGGGTTGTGTCATCCATTATTTTTGTTGGGTGTTTGCTTGTTGGCCACAGTTTACCAGTTCCAAAATACAATCTTATTATTAATTGAAAAATGGTCCCATTCTGGAACGTATGCACACGGCTTTATTATTTTTCCAGTTGTTTTATATTTAATATGGGAAAAACGAACCTTACTAAATCAGAATATGCTAGCGCCAACTGCCGTAGCATTAATCCCTATTATTTTATGCGTTAATTTTTGGTACATCGGGCAACAAAATCATATTTTGATTCTACAGCAATTTAGCTTGATAACACTTATCATTAGTTTGGCTTTAGGTTTTTGTGGTTTTAAAATTTTCAAAATATTACTGTTTCCACTCATGTATTTATATTTCTCTATTCCTTTTGGGCATTTTCTAATTTCAGAATTGCAGAATATCACAGCTTTATTTGCTGTAAAGGGTTTAGAATGGACAGGCATTACCGTTTACTCTGAAGGATGGCAAATTACGACGACGCGCGGACAATTTGAGGTCGCGGCAGCATGCAGTGGCATAAGATATCTAATTGCATCTATAGCATTGGGTGTTTTATATGCACATTACTCTTACCGCCAATTGTGGCGAAAATGTGTCTTTATGAGTTTATGCATCGTTATTCCTGTTATTGCCAACGGTATTCGTGCCTATGGTATCGTGTTATTGGCGCATATTTCGCATATGAAAATCGCTGTGGGTGTTGATCATTTGATTTATGGGTGGATATTTTTTGGCTTGATGATGCTTCTTCTGTTTTGGGTTGGGGGGCTATTAAGAGAGAAAGATTTTGCATCTGAACAAAAGCAACAAAGTAAAGAACTTGATAGAGATGCAACATATCAAAACTTTGCTGTACGTTTCAAAACATGGTTTATCGCATTGATTTTTATTGGCTGCTCAATTATAGCAAACACTGTTTTCCAAAATAATGCACTAATATTTGAAAGAATTGACATTGCCTCAAATATGACATTTGATCAATGGAAAAAAGATGAATCAAGTCAAAATAACTGGCAACCGGATTTTAATGGCGCAGAGCAGCAGCTTATCAGGTTGCGTAATCTAGAGCTAAAGTCTGTGGACTTTTACATTGCTCAATATAGTTCTGAAGCAGAAGGCAAAGAACTTATTAGTAGTGGTAACACTATTTATGATCGTAAAAAATGGAATAAATCGTCACAGCGGAAAAGAAAAATAACATTTTTAGACCAAACTTTTGATTGTTTAGAATATGAGTTGTTTAATCGTTATAGTCGTCGTTTGGTTTGGGCGTGGTATCGCGTTAATGGATATAGTACCCAGAATATAGTACTAGCCAAAATACTCGTTTTATATCATAGGCTCAAAGGTGATTTACAAACGCCATTATTTATGGCAATTAGCTCTGAGTACCAATATTACCCTGATAATGCTCGAGCGCATATGGCGGATCTTTTGGATAAAAGTAGAATGAATACATAATTAACATGAAAAAAATAAAAGTATTACATATTATTTATCAGCTAAGCACCGGGGGCTTAGAGAACGGGCTGGTGAATTTGATCAATCATTTGCCATCAGATCAATTTGATCATGCCATTTTGAGCCTGAGCTACTCTACCAATTTTAAAAACCGGATAATACATCCTAATTGTGAAATAATTGATTTAAATAAAGAGCCTGGTCCATTATTATTATACTTTCGTAAAATACTAAACATCATTAAAGCAGTGAAACCTGACATTGTACATACTCGAAACTTATCTGCTCTAGAATGCCAGATCGTTGCTTGGTTTGCGGGTGTGCCAGTACGAGTCCATAGCGAACATGGTCGAGAACCAAATGATGTAGATGGTGATAATAAGAAGAATCAGTTGATTCGAAAAGTTGCCAGTCCATTTGTGCAAAAATATATTGCCTTATCTAAAGAGCTAGAAGGTTATTTGATTGAAAAAATTAGTATTTCACCGGATCGTGTTGTGCAAATATATAATGGAGTGGATTCCCTAAAATTCTCATCAAAAGATAAGACTCAGTCAGCCCCATTTAAACCAGAACAATCACACCCTATCAATATTATAGCTGTGGGTCGGTTACAAGCTGTCAAAAACTTTCAATCTCTGATCGAGGCTGCATTGCACTTAATTCAAACAGGTTGTGATAATTTTCAAATTCAAATTATTGGTGATGGTGCCGAAAAAGAAAATTTGCAACAACAAGCTAAACGATTAGGTGTTGATGAATATATTAATTTTTTAGGTAATAGAAATGATGTTGCTGAATTGCTGCTGGAAAGCGATATATTTGTTTTACCCTCTGTCATTGAAGGGGTTTCTAATACTATTTTAGAAGCCATGAGTTGCGGATTGCCTATAGTCGCTTCTAATGTTGGTGGCAACCCGGAGCTTGTGATTGATCAAAGAACAGGTTTTTTATTTGAATCAAAGAATTCAGTCGCTTTAGCACAGGCATTAGGAAAATATTTTTTGGATGAAAATATGCGGCTGGAACATGGCATGAATAGCCGAAAACGGGTAGAACAACAGTTTTCTTTAGACAGAATGGTTTTACAATATCAGTCAACTTATCAACAGCTTATCAAGGATAAAATGCATAAATGTGTGGCATAGCTGGAATTTTTGATTATCATGCGAATCGGTATATTAATCTCGATTTATTGACTTATATGAATAATGCATTAACGCATCGGGGGCCGGATGACAGTGGTTTTTTCACTCAGCCGGGCATAGGTTTGGCGCATAGACGATTATCCATAATTGATCTAGAAAGTGGTCGACAACCCATTACAAATGAAGATGAATCATTGGTTATTATATTTAATGGTGAAATTTATAACTTTCCTATTTTAAAAAAGTTGTTGATTGGTAAAGGCTATAAATTTAAAACTGAAACTGATACGGAAGTGATATTGCACGCTTATCATTTATGGGGGGAAGAATGTGTCCACCATCTACAAGGGATGTTTGCCTTCGCTATTTGGGATAAAATGAATAATAGTGTCTTTATTGCACGAGATCGCTTGGGTATCAAACCGCTATATTACGCCTATCTAAAAAATGGTGAATTTATTTTTGCCTCAGAGTTAAAATCTTTAATCATACATCCCGAATTTGAGAATTTACTATGTCCAAATGCCATAGATGAGTACTTCGCATTTGGTTATGTACCCGAGCCTAAAACAATCTATAGAAATGTGTTTAAATTACCGCCAGGGCATTTCTTAACGGTAAAATGGGGACATCAACCTCGCCTTCCACAACGTTATTGGGATGTGGAATTTGATCCTGTAGAACGAACTGAGCAGCAAGCTCTAGATCAATGTTTAGAAAATTTAGACAGTGCCGTTCAAAGCCATTTAATTTCAGACGTGCCATTGGGTGCCTTTTTGTCGGGGGGGGTAGACTCAAGTGCCGTTGTATCCTCTATGGCAAAAGTCAACTCAAACGTTAAAACCTGCTCTGTGGCATTTTCAGAAAAATCATTTAATGAGGCAGAATATGCATTGAAAGTAGCGGAGCATTTGAAGACGAATCATAGTGATTTTCGTGTAGAACCCGTTGATATTGATATTTTAGATAGTTTGTTTGATTTATATGGAGAGCCTTTTGCAGATAGTTCCGCTATCCCAACATATAGAGTCTGCCAATTAGCGAGACAACAAGTCAAAGTTGCATTATCCGGAGATGGTGGAGATGAAACCATAGCGGGATATAGACGTTATCGAGGTCATATTCGCGAAGAATACTTTAGAAATATGTTACCCAGTTTCATACGGACGCCTATATTTAACCTTCTGGCGAGCTCATACCCAAAATTAGATTGGGCCCCACGCTTTTTGAGAGCCAAGTCAACTTTTCAAGCAATGGCTCGGGATACCGTGAATGGGTATTTCAATAGTATCGCATTATTTAAGGATCACTATCGTTCTCGTTTATTCAGTCATGATTTTCTCAATAAAATAAAAGGGACACATCCGATACATATCTTTGAGCATCATATGAACAATTACTCTGGGCCCCCTGGGTTAAGTTTTGTGCAATATTTAGATCTTAAAACCTATTTACCAGGTGATATTTTAACGAAAGTGGATAGAGCCAGTATGGCTCACAGTCTGGAAGTCCGAGTACCATTATTGGATGCACAATGGGTGGAATGGGCAGCGACTTTAACAGATGATATGAAGCTAAAAGGTCAAGAAGGGAAATACATATTCAAAAAAGCAACGGCTCAAAGAGTACCCTCTGAAGTCATTTACCGACGAAAACAAGGGTTTGCCGTACCACTGAATAAATGGTTTAAAGGGGCTCTAAAGCAAAGGATGATAAACTTAAAATCCAGCCCGACGCTACAACAATCTGGTATTTTCAATCCAAAACTGATTAGCAAATTGGTTGATCAGCATCTTGCTTCAACACACGATCATAGTGCGATGATTTGGAGCTTGTTGGTATTTGAGAACTTTTATAAAAAGCATATAGACATTAGAAGGAATTATCATGTCACTCAAAGTATTGCATCTCTTTGATCACTCTATCCCCTTACAAAGCGGTTATACATTTCGGAGTCGGGCGATTATGCTCCATCAAATGAAAATGGGGTATCAGGTCAAAGCTTTGACAAGCGAGCGTCACGGTCGTTCTTCATCTGAACAAGAAGTCATTGATGATATTACTTTTTATAGAGTTGAGGATAAAAAAAACATTTTAAAATCGGTCCCGCTTTTGAACCAATACTATACGGTCTATACCTTACGCCAACGACTGAAAGAGGTGTTAAAAAAATGGCAACCCGATATTATTCATTCCCACTCACCGTTACTGACCGCATGGGCTGCGTTACCCGTTGCTAAAAAATTCAGCATTCCTTTAGTGTATGAAATAAGAGCATTTTGGGAAGATGCAGCAGTCGATCATGGTACACATCAACATGATAGTTTGCGCTATAAGTTGATTAAGGCATTAGAAACTAAAATCAGCTTAGCTGCGACAAGTGTGACAACAATATGCGAGGGATTGAAGTTGGATTTGATTAGTCGTGGTATTCCAGCAGAAAAAATTACAGTTATTCCAAATGCAGTCGATTTAAGTCAGTTTTCACATATTGCTCTGGGTATGGCGCAAGATGAATCTATACTCGAAAAATATGATCTCAAGAATAAGTTTATTATTGGATTTATCGGCTCTTTATATTCTTATGAGGGCTTAGATACATTAATCAAAGCATTTCCGGAAGTCAAAAAAAATATTCCTAATGCCAAGCTGCTTATTGTGGGGGGTGGTCCGCAGTTTCAATTTTGGAAAGCACTAAAAGAAAATTCAATTTGTCGTGAAGATATTATATTCACCGGACGGGTGCCTCATGAGCAGGTTCAAAAATTTTATCAATTGTTAAATGTTTTAGTTTACCCAAGAAAAAAGTTAAGATTGACTGACCTGGTGACACCATTAAAACCTTTAGAAGCCATGGCTATGGGGAAGTGTGTGATTGCCTCTGATGTGGGGGGCCATAAGGAGCTGATTGAAAATGGATCCAATGGTTTATTATTTGAAGCAGAAAGTATTGATGATTTAACTCTAAAAATATTAACCAGTCAAAATAAAGAGACGCGGGAGAACTTAATTGAAAAAGGGCGGCGCTATGTAGAGTCTGAAAGAAACTGGCCAAATAGTGTTGCAAAGTATCAAGCCGTGTATAGTGATTGCTTGAAATGAGTAAAATACCAGTAAAAGTATGCATTATCGGTCCAGTGGCACCACCTAATGGCGGAATGGCATTGCAAGGACAATTATTAAAAAAATTATTGCAATCTGACGATATTGAGGTGGACTACCTCGCGGTTAATTTCCCTCTTAAGCCCAAGTTTTTAAATCATTGCAGAGGTCTGAGAGCCTTTTTACGTTTATGTGTTTACATTAAGTATTTATGGCAAGCAACAAAGACTCGTCCTGTCCTCCATATTTTAGCCAACTCGGGGTGGTCATGGCATCTATTCTCTGCTCCAGCAATAATCATTGGTCAATTGAGAAAATGTAAGGTAATCATTAACTATAGAGGTGGTGGTGCCGATAAATTTTTCAAGCGACAAGCTAAATTTATTTTCCCTGTTTTGAGGCGAGCCGATACAATTATAGTACCTTCAGTATACCTACAACAAATATTTGAAAAATATAATTTTAAAGCCGATGTCGTCCCCAACATCATCGCTCAGTCCCCCATAATCCAAAAAAATAAATCCAATTTGCAAGGGGAACCTTTCATTTTCGTTGTCACCCGTAATTTAGAAGAGATTTATGGGATCCATACCATTATTGATGCGATGAAATTACTTCAAGAAGATTACTCTAATTTTATTCTGAAGATTGCGGGTAGTGGTCCCTGTTTGAAAATGTTGGAAGCCCAAGCAAAAAATTTGGGCTTATCGGATAAGATTGTTTTTTGTGGTCGTTTGAATAGAACGCAAATGCAAGCACTCTACCACAATGCCGATATTATGATTAATGCCAGTACGGTTGATAATATGCCTAATGCTTTATTAGAAGCATTGTCATATGGGGTGCCTATTATCTCAACGCGCGTTGGTGGTATCCCTTATATGGTTGAACACATGAAAACGGCGATATTAGTCGAGCCTCAAAATGCTAAAGCGATTAAAATCGCGCTCATGCAAGTGATACAAGACTCTGTTCTTAGAGCGCGTTTAAGTGAAAATGGTTTAAAGAGCGCAAAACAATATACCTGGGCTAATATCGGACCACAATGGAAACAATATTATGCTCTAGGTTGCAATCGGGAGACTTCACATGGGTGAAATATATACAAAAGTGGTGAGTCGATTAATTTTCCCTATGCATGAAATGCTTAAGCAACATCGTACGCTTCGATGGAAAAAATATTTAGAAAAGTCACAATGGGAGTCGGCTTTAACTATTCAAAGCAGACAAAATAGTGATTTGACTAAACTACTACAGGATGCTTATAAACATTCCCCTTTTTACCGTGCTTTATTTAACGAATATAAGATAAATCCCGATGGCGTGCGGTCTATCAATGATATTGCTCAGTTTCCATTGTTAACCAAAGATATTATAAAAAGAAACCGGGGCATTATAAAATATAGTCACGCCGGCAAATTAAGACAATACCAAACCGGGGGTTCTTCTGGTGAACCATTGCAATTTTATGTGAGTAAAACACGGGTTGCACACGATGTCGCAGCAAAATGGCGAGCAACGCAGTGGTGGGGTGTTGACATTGGCGATAGAGAATTAGTTATTTGGGGCTCGGGGATAGAATGCGGGAAGCAAAGTTATATTCGAAAGATTCGAGACTATATATTTCGTACTGACTTAGTCCCTGCCAAAGATTTAGATAACAACAAAATAAATAAAATTATAAAAAAAATAAAAACATTTAAACCCAAAATGATTTTTGGATATCCATCTATATTGTGTTACGTAGCAGCCTACGCCAAACAAACAGATCAAGTATGTGATGATTTAGGGATCAAAGTTGCTTTTGTTACCTCTGAAGTCTTAGATGAAAATCAAAAGGATATAATTGAGTCAACTTTTGGGTGCCCTGTGGCCAATGGGTATGGTGGTCGAGATGCTGGCTTCATTGCACACCAATGTCCAAAGGGGAATATGCATATTACAGCTGAGGATATTGTCGTAGAAATTCTTGATGAGCAAGGTCAGGCAGTTAAGCCTGGAGAATCAGGAGAAATTGTGGTTACACATCTTCGTAGCTATGGTTTCCCTTTCATTCGATATCGAACAGGTGATATTGGCTCTATCGACATGACGCCTTGCGCTTGCAAAAGAGGTTTACCGATTCTAAAAAACCTTATTGGTCGAAGCAGTGATTTGATTTACACCCACAATGGTGCAGTCGTACATCGAGCAGAGATAGTTAGGCCGATTACAAGCTGTCAAGGAATAGAAAGGTTTCAATTTATACAAAAAAGTAAAGAGCATGCTTTATTAAAGGTGCAAGGTCATGAATTGAAGCCAGATGAAACACAAAATTTACAATCAGCGTTCAGAGAGCTATTAGGACCCAATACACAATTAGATATTATCTATGTTAAAAATATTCAACCCGAGATGTCAGGAAAATTCAAATTTGTTATCAGTGAAGTTTCACAATAAGGGAAAGTTCGTTTGAGTGATTTAGCAGTCAAATTAAAATCTTCTTTAACCTATTCATTTTTAGACAAATATATTGGTTATATTCTAAGGTTTATATCTACAATTATTGTTGCCAGGTTGCTATCGCCTGAAGAGATCGGCATTTACTCTGTTGCCTTTGTGTTAATAAGTATAGGCCATGTATTAAGAGATTTTGGTGTTGCGCAATATTTGATTCAACAAAAAGAATTAAATGAGCAAAAAATACGAGCGGCTTTTGCCACAATGTTTTTTATCGCATGGTCTTTATGGTTGATTTTATTTGTTTGTAAAAGTCAGTTTGCACAGTTTTATGATGAGCCTCGTTTAAATGATGCACTCACGGTTTTAACTATCATTTTTCTTCTAGCGCCATTTGGCTCTGTGCGTATTGCTTTATTGCGACGTGATATGCATTTCAAAACTTTAGCCAAAATCAATGTATTTTCTTATACCAGCTTATTTATTGTAACTTTAACGCTTTGTTATATGGGTTATAGTTTTATGTCCTTAGTTTGGGGGCAGCTTGCTGGTGTAGTTGCGACTATTTTGGGTTGCATAGTCGCATGTGGCAGACGTTATTGGTATTGGCCGAGCCTATCAGGCATGAAGGATGTTTTCAAATTTGGTATTAACATTACATCCGCTAATATTGCGGAAAATACTGCAGAAGGCGCGCCAGATTTATTTATCGGAAAGTTACTGAATATGGAATCAGTGGGGATATTTAGTCGTGCACAAGGGTGCGTGAGTTTATTTAAAATATTTGTTTCCGCAAGTGTTTGGCCCGTTATCCTCCCATATTTCTCAATGAAAAATAGGGAGGATGGTGATATCCTGCCGGATTATTTAAAAGCAATAGAGATATATACCGCATTTGCTTGGCCATTTTTTATCTGTTTAATGATATTAGCAGAGCCTATTGTCTTGCTATTATATGGCTCTCAATGGATTGCTTCTATACAATTAGTCAAGGTGCTTAGTCTTGCTGCTGTTTTTGAAGCTAGCTTTGCTTTTAGGAATCCTTTACTGGTTGCTATGGGACATACTGGACTCAATTTGCGTATACAGTTAGTTATATCGGGCTTAAAAGTATTTGCTATTTGTGTCGGGTGTTTCTATGGTTTATTTTATGCGGCGATTGGTTTGGTCGTTGCAGATTTTATATCACAGGTTTATGTTTATTGTGGTCTAAAAAAAGTTTTACCATTAAATCTTACTCAATGGTATCAACATATACGTTCCAGCATATTGTTGAGTCTCTCCTTAGGGGGAATGAGCTTAATCTTTTTGTGGCTTGCAAAAAATTATCACTGGTCAGATTGGCAAACAATTTCATTATCAGTACTTTGTGGCCTTGGGCTATGGATTTGTCATTTGTGTATTTTAAAACATCCTATTTATACCCACATCATAGCGGGTATAATGCGTCTTAAACTGAAGGGTAACAAATTAGGTGAGGGTTCAGTATGACAGCGTTAGTTTCAATCATTATGCCTTGTTATAACTGTGAGAAAACCATAGAAAAAACATTAAGAAGTATTTATGAGCAAAATTTCACTAACTTTCATTTGTACTGTATTAACGATGGTTCTACAGATAATACCGCTGAGATGTTAGAGCATTATGCCCAAAGCAAACCTAATATTTCAATACTGCATAAAGACAATGCGGGTCAAACGGCTGCAAAAAATGATGGTTTAAAAATAGCTCAGGGAGAATATATTGCTTTTATTGATAGTGATGATTTATGGCACTCCAGTAAGCTGATGAAGCAGGTTCAATTATTGGATAAAAATAATAAAATTGGTTTATGTTATACCAATGGATTTTATATCAACGAAACGGGGCAACAGCAAGAATTAATTGGCGTCTCAGATGACTTGACAGGTCAATGTTTGGACCAAATCATTTTAGGGAACGCGATTGTCGCTTCCTCCGTAATGATTCGTAAAAGTATATTAGATAAGGTAGGTCTTTTTGATGAAAGATTATCCGCTTGCGAAAACTGGGAGCTGTGGACTCGATTTGCCTCTCAATCTGAATTGGCAAGCATTGACGAACCTTTAGTTTTCTATCGGCGACATGCTAATAATATGAGTCATAATTTGGATAAAATGCGTAAAAATAGACTTGCCGTTATTGCCATCAACAAGCAACTATATCAACATGACCTTAAGTATCACAAAAAAATTATTCGAGATGCTTATTATACGGCCTATAAATTTTTTGGGGAAAATTACTTGTGGACATTACAAGTAAAAAAAGCGCGCCCAGACCTGTTGAGAGCGTTATGCTATAAGCCTTGGAATAAAAATATTTATATGATGATCATGAAAACCTTATTAGGTAAAAAATTACTATCAAAAATCAGGCAGTTTAAAAGGCACAAACAGACTGAGATAGAGACGACTGCATGAAAATGCGAGATGGTGACTTATTGTCTTTTTTGAGTTGCGGCACCAAGTTATATGTTCAGCAATCATATTCAGTTTTTAATCAGAAAATTTTAAATGATACGATGGTTGTCAATGCGCAAGATATAGATGCTATTCAAAATCAAAAATTTGATTTGGTTGTATTATCTTATCCTTTCAAAAGATCTTTGGTTATTGAATGTTTGAATTTATTATCTCGTGACGGCCAAATTATTTTTTGCGCACACAACCAGAATATTGTACGCCGAATGTGTTGGCTATTGACTGTCATAAAGCTTCAGAAATTTTGCCGATTAAAAAAACACTCTAACCATAGGCTATATTATATTCGGCCAGGGTTTGATTTTGTTATACAGGTTGTTTCTCATCAAAAGTTTTTGAGCCAGCAATATTTTAAGCAGCATTATCATTGGCAATTTACTCAGGCGCAATCCACAATGAAGCGTGTGATCAAACATTTTGTGTTTAAGACCAATACCTTTTATTTATTAGAGCAATCCTTTGTGTTCGGTGTTCAAAAGTGTTAGCACAGCTACAATCATTGTTATTAAAGTATAATTATATCAGTAGGAATGATGCTTGTTATATATCTGGCAGATTGCTGGGCAATTGGGGCGTGTTGATTTACACATCCTCTGGTAAATATTTTCATATCAAAGCGGAAACCCAAAGCATGCTCGCTTTGGAATATAAACATCTGACTAAAGTATATAAGAAATATTTTTCTTTTATGGCCCAGCCTTTAGGTTATCATGAGCTGGAAGGGCGAAGATATATAATCAACCAGGCTATTGCACATGAGCCTTTGAGTGCTCAAAAATTTTTAAACAATATAAACTTACAAGAAAGCTTAGCCGCCTATTTTTCTTTGAGTTTAGAAAAAAATATTCCTATAGACAATACTCAGGAGGCAGAACAAAGACCATTTATTTTGTCGCTTTTGTATAACCCCCAAATTTTTATTTATCCTCAGCATATAGATCATGTACAAAGTTTATATCAAAAATTGATGACTTACGGTTCTTCTGAACAGCATGGTGATTTTGTATTAAATAATCTGGGTGTACATGACGATCAAATCATTATATTTGATTGGGAAGATTATGGACGCATTCAATTGCCAGGATTTGATTTAGTGACCTTTTTGATTTCACTCTTTCATTTTGATATAGATAAATTAGTTGAAGAACTATATCTTAATCCGACTATTCAAAGATGCACGAAGCCATATATGACTTATTTAGATTGTAGTATAGAGGAATTTATTGAGTATATGCCGCTATACTTATATGCATTTTTATACATTAAGCAGCAATTTGGTTATAGTAAAGATTCAATCCAGCGCACCCAAAAAAGTATAAGTCAACTTTATAAGTTAAAGCAAGTCGCCGTATGAGAGATATTTTTGTTTTTGCCATTGTATTTGCATTTTTACCATTAGCTTTATTTAGAACGCCAGTGGGTATATTACTATGGAACTGGATAGGTTTTATGAATCCTCATCGCTTAGGCTGGGGGCCTGCATTTCATTTTAAGTTTGGTGTGTTAATTGGTGGAGTGACGTTGCTCAGTTTTCTCTTTTCCCGGGATAAGAAAATGATCCCAATAACGCCCTTAGTCTTTGCCCTATTTTTATTTGTATTATGGATGTTTGTAACGACCTATTTTGCCTTAATACCGGAAGATGCGGGAAATCAGTTGAGTAAAGTATTTAAAATCCAATTATTTATTTTTATGGCGCTGTCTGTTATGCAGGGAAAAAAATATATCAATCAACTTCTGATAGTTTTGACTTTATCGGTCGCTTATTTTGGCGTTAAGGGTGGTATTTTTACTATTTTAAATGGTGGTAGCTTTTTAGTGCTGGGACCAAAAGGCTCTCAAATCGAAGATAATAATACATTGGCTTTGGCTTTGATTATGGTCGTCCCGATGTTAGTGTATTTGAGCAAATACACGAATAATAAATGGTTGAAATGGCTTTTAATTGCATCATGTTTTTTATGTGGTTTTTCTATTTTGGGTTCTCAATCACGAGGTGCATTACTGGCAGCTAGCGCAATGATTTTATTTCTAATGATGAAAAGCCAAAAAAAATTATTAATGGCAGGCATCTTAATCTTGTTTATTCCTGTTTTGGTTAACTTTATGCCATCACATTGGTTTGAACGCATGAACACTATACAAACTTACGAAGAAGATGCTTCAGCAATGGGGCGAATTAATGCATGGCACTTTGCTTATAATTTAGCCAAAGATCGACCTTTTGTCGGGGGCGGGTTTGAGACGTTTAGACCAGGTTTATTTCAAAGGTATGCACCTGTCCCTGATGATTATCATGATGCGCATAGCATTTACTTTGAAGCTTTAGGTGAGCAAGGTTTTGTTGGCTTATTTTTATTTTTATCTATTATAGGACTTACTTGGACAACCAGTAAAAAGACGCAAAAATTGGCCAAAAAGCACTCTGATCTAAAATGGGCGCAAGATCTCGCCGCCATGATACAAGTTAGTTTAATAGGATATATCGTAGGTGGGACATTTTTAGGGGTAGCCTATTTTGATTTGTTTTATAGTTTGGTTGCTATATTAATATTAACCCACCATGAAGTGAAAAAAAACCTAGGTTTGCAAGTCAGCGCAGCACAATTGTCTAATAATCCAGTCTTATTAACCAGAGGCCAGCATGTCACAAACTAATTTTGAGCAAACTTGGCGTAAACGTTTTGAGCGATTTGCTGCCTTTGAGAATGATGCCAAAATTGCTGGGTGGAGCGAGCATAGCTTACAAACAAGAGTGAGTGTATTTAAACAAAATTGGACACGCAAGGAGGCGGGGCTGCAATGGATAGATGTGGGTTGCGGTGCCGGCACCTATACCCAAGTTTTATTAGAGCAGGAACAACAAGTTGTGGCTTTGGATTATTCGCAGCCCACTATTAAAAAAGCAAAAAATAAAGTTTCAGTAGGCGCTTCTTTTGGGGCCGCAGATGTACGCCATTTACCTTTTCAGCCAGAAACAATCTATGGGGTTTTATGTTTTGGGGTCCTGCAAGCTCTAGAGCAGCCCATACAGGCAATAAATGAGATTGACCGCGTATTGCAACCTGGTGGGGAGTTGTGGGTAGATGCGCTTAATCGAGGAAGCTTGCGGTTCTGTTTTGAATGGTTAAAGCATAAAATCACAGGCCAACCCTATCGCTTAACCTTTGTGTCTGCAAGCAAGCTAAGACAATATTTAAAAAATAAAAGTTATCAAGACATTCGCATTATTTGGATGCCTATTTTGCCTGAAAAGTATCATATGCTTCAAAATAAACTATTTTCCTATATTCAACGGTTTGATGGAAAATTGAACTTTCTCTGGATGTTGGTTTCTCACGCTTACGTAATTAAAGCTAAAAAATCTGAAGGCTAAGTTATGGACTTATATTACCCTTTCTTAAAGCAAGGTTTAAAGTTATTTGCTCCAGGCGGTCGCTTTGGAAAGTTACAAATTTTGCTCTATCATCGTGTTCTATTAGAGCGTGACCCTTTACGTCCATGGGAAGTGACACGTAAGCAATTTGATGAGCAAATGCAAACATTGTCTAAATATTATCAAGTATTATCATTGCCAGACGCTATGCATCGCCTGTATGAAGGGCGTCTACCAGCACAAGCAGTTTGTATCACATTTGATGATGGTTATGAAGATAATGTTTCGGTTGCTATGCCAATATTATTAAAATATGGCTTGCCTGCGACATTTTTTATTGCCACTGGTTTCTTACAAGGCGATATTATGTGGAATGATAAAATCATTGAAAGTATACGCCAATATACGGGTAAGGATTTAGACTTAACAGATTTGAACTTGGGCCACTACCTCACGACAACCATGGAACAAAAGTCTGAAGCCGTGCAACAGATTTTAAATCAGATTAAACATAAAACGCCTCGTGAGCGCAATACAGTCGTGCAAGAAATTGGAGCCAAAGCAAAAGCGAGCTTCAAACCACTGATGATGAATTCTAGAGGGGTATCATTATTGTCTCAGGCTGGGATGGATATTGGCGCTCATACGGTCACACATCCCATTTTGAATAATTTAGAATTTAATGACGCTAAACAAGAAATTCAACAAAGCAAAAATACTTTAGAAAATATTTTACAAAAAAAAGTAAAGTACTTTGCTTATCCAAATGGTTATCCAGGTAGAGACTATAATATTAAGCATTGTAATTTGCTAAAAAAAATAGGATTTGAATATGGGTTTTCAACATGGTGGGGAGCAGCCGATCCCACTATGGATCAATTTCAGTTACCACGTTTTACGCCATGGGATAAAACACCCTTAAAATTCATGTTTCGAATGACGCAGTTTAGACACAATACCAAAGGTCAGCCAGTCATTTAAAACCTACATAAATCCATCGCGCTTGAGACTTTTTATACTCGTAGTCGGATCTTTCGCATAATAAAATAATAAGACAATATTATGAACCCAAATAGCTCTGCTATATCAATCAACCAGTTTTTAAAACCCTATTTAGCCAAGAGAAAATTCCTTCTTTTTGTATTCTCAATAACATGTGTTTTAGCCACGCTTGAGAGTGGCTTAGATGCTTATTTTTTAAAGCTGGTTATCGACACGGTTACGCAAGTTCAGCCTGCTGATTTATTAATGGCAGTCTTTTGGCCTGCGATTTTTTACGTAGGAATGAGTTTGTATCACAACTTAATTATGCGAGCATACCATTGGGGCATGATGGTATTCTACCCAGAGTTAAAGCAAAATATCATGCAGGATTTGTTTGCCTATACGGCAAAACACTCTGTTAGTTTTTTTCAAACAAATCTATCAGGAGACATCGCTGCAAAGATTCAAGATATTACTGAATCTATAGAGCCATTATTGCGCAACATCTTTGAAATATTTATTGCCAGGGCGACTCAGCCGCTCATTGTAGCGATTTTCTTAAGCATAGTAGGTTGGTCATTTTCTGTTATTTACTTAATTTGGGCGGGCTTGTTTATTTATTGCACGCTGAAGCTTTCTAAATTGGTAGGACAGAACTCACATCAATACAGCCAGGAGAAAAACATTTTATCGGGTCGCTTGATTGATATTTTAGGTAATATTATTACCACTAAAATATTTGGCAGGCTTCAATTTGAATCTTTAAATCTTAATACAACGTTAGAAACTGTTAAAAATAGTGAAAAGAAACTTCATTGGTCTCTTTTGAATCTACATTTCATACAGGGATTACTTTCTTTTGTTATTTTAGTCTGTTTTGTAGGGTTGCTCATTCATGAAAGAATAAACAACCAAGTCTCTGTAGGGGACTTTGTTTTTGTGCTTAGTTTGTTGGTTGTGAACCTAAGCCATATATATGCATTAGGTGAGGGTATTGGTGACTCGACTAAAACTATCGCAAAGTTCAGACAAGCCATCAATATTTTATTAGGCCCTCATGACGTGGGGAATAAACCAAATGCGCAATCTTTAAATGTAAGCCGGGGGACTATAAGTTTTAAAGAGGTTGATTTTCAATATATTGATGATAAGCCAATTTTTTCTAACTTTAATCTTAGCATTCAAGCCAATGAGACTATCGGTATCGTTGGGGCTTCAGGAGCCGGTAAGTCGACGTTGGTGAATCTGCTATTGAGACTAGTTGAGCCCCAAAAAGGCTCTATACAGATCGATGGCACTGACATTAGTGATGTTACTCTTAATAGTCTACGAAACCAAATTACCTTAGTACCCCAGCAAATAGATTTATTCCATCGAAGTATTATGGATAACATTCGCTATGGGAACCTAGAGGCAGATGAGCAACAAATAATACAGGCTGCCAAACTAGCAGAATGCGATGACTTTATTCAATTGCTACCTGACGGATATAATACTTTAGTTGGAGAGCGAGGTATGAAGCTTTCTGGCGGGCAAAAACAAAGGCTAGCAATAGCGCGAGCTTACCTCAAACCGGCTAAGATTCTTATCTTAGATGAGGCAACAGCCTCGTTAGATGCTATTACAGAAGCTTATATACAAAGAGCGCTCACAGATATCATGCAAAATAAAACAACATTGATCATTGCGCATCGTTTAGCAACACTAAAACAAGTGGATCGAATTATTGTATTTGATAATGGCAAAATAGTACAAGATGGAAAACTAGATGATCTGATTAATCAGGCTGGACTTTTTTTAGAATTATGGAAAAATCAACATTTTAGTAAAGCATAATAGAGATCTAACAAGACGTCCTTGTCTTGTTCAATTTTAAAAAGCTGTGCAAAGTTATAAAGACTTTATCTAGCTCGAATAGAGGGTGCAGTTGAAATCGTTGGAACAATTGTTTCCTCTATTGCGACTTCATTGTCAACAAATAAGTTCAGTGCTTTATATAGTCCGCGTTGAATGGCTCTGGGGACTAGCATTTGCAAAAATTCAGACTTATTAGCTAATTTATCATGAATAATTTTTCTATTCATAGGAGACGCATTGTTGAACAACTCACATTTTAACAGCTCCTCACCAGGGATAAAATGTTTTGAAGTATGCGCTAATGTCGTCGCTTTAGCCATGGGTAGCATTGCTAGAGATATTCCGCCTAATATAGCAAGAGGCGGAAATAGGATCATCGTGGAAGCGCCAACAACGGCGCCAGCAATACTGCAAAATAATTTTTTAAAATACCCTTCATGGCCTTTATCGGCTTTAAGAAGCTGAACCTCAGCATCTTCAGCAGAAGTATCACTGAGTACAGTTCCCTGACCTGTTGTTTGAACAGCATCACCACCGACCATGCCAAACAAGCCTTTTAATTTAACACCGGCGTTGCTAAGATAGCTTGCAAGTGTGTTGCTATTTTCTTCGACAGCCTTTAATACACCGGCTGAATTCCAGGTGCCTATTGTTATGGTGTCAATATTATCCGTCGTTAAATTAGAACGAGATGATTCTGGTATTTCTTTAAGCATATTGGCTCTTTTGGAACCTAATGCTGCACGATATTTTTGCTCGGCTTCAATCCATGAGCTTGCTTTTTCTACGTCATCTGATTCTAGTTGTTGCTTAAATATATTGGTCCCAATCGCTCTTTGCAAAGAATGAAAGCATTGTTGCGCTAGGGCACCACCTAAGCTATGTCCTGTGACAACCAAGTCTATTTTTCCATTAGATTTATCAGAAAAGTCACCGATCGTCTTATTGATTTGGTTGAGTATTGAAAGCTCTTCATTGCGATAGGATTTTTCGCCTGGTGTTTTCTCTAAATCAGCTAAAATTGTGCCAAGGCTACAGGTTCCCGTCCAGTTAATACAAATCTTATTGCTTTGTTCTGGGTTAATAGGGACAAATATCTCCGCAATCAAGCCCGTTGATTTGGTTTTGATGGGGACGATTTTATAATCAATCATTTGATCACTGTCTGGATCTTTAACAGAAACAGCAGTATTATTTTCTCTTTGTGGGGCACCATATGCACCAGTATCAGAGTGAGCTAATTTTTCGGTAAATGAAAATTGGCTTAACGCATCAGTGTGTTTCTTTCTTTCATCCGCAATCTGGCTATCGATTTCATCCGCATCTACCCAAACAAAATCATCAATGCCATCTAGCACGATTTTAGTCTCTTCTGGGGACACTGATGATGGCTTTTCTTTTTTTGCAAAGGGATTTAAATTTGATAGAAATTGTTTTGCTTTTTGTAAGATATTCATTTATCTCTGCCTTTCATATAAATTAGTAATTAAATGTTTGTTAACTACCTGTTATTATATAAGTGATTGATTATTCACGCTATAAATCACAGATAAACCAATAGATTTGGCAGATAAAAGGTCAGTATCTAATGGCACGGCTATGATGATTTAAGAACGAATCGTGTTTTAACCGTGTATTATCACGTTATTTATTATACGAATAGTATTTGATTTTAAATTAAAGAATAGAGTTGATGATTGAGCACAAACTATATGGGTATATTAAATTTATTTTTAAGGCTTTTTTCAAGGTCTTGGTTTGCGCTGTTCATTAAGGGCTCTCCATGAGCGCTTAGCAAGTGACTAAAATGTAGAGACTTAATTTCTGCCAGCTCGTCAACATTGGGCTTACACGCACTAACCCAAGTATCAGGAATATTGGCTATACCAATTAATCCCTGCTCAACAAACATTTCCCAGCAATCATCACTAAAAAATTCATCTTTCTTTGTCCAGTTCTGAATGCTATCGCATGAGATTAAAATGCCATCATTGTCATGCAGTATAATGATACCCTCTTGAAATATAGTTGTTTGAAATGTAAATAAAGAACTGTTGGGTATGGGCATATTATCTGAAGATAGTATTTTGATATTTTTAAATTCATGCTGATTATCCATGCCTTGCATTTGCCAGAAGTCAGCTTGGTATGTTTCCACATAAAAAGGATCATCATAACCATGAAAAGCACCTATTCGAACAACATTCTTCACTTTGCCCAACGTATTGAGTTGTTCTAGCTCTTTGTCATCTAATCTAACAGTGTTGATTAGAGACAAATTGTCGCCATTTTTAATAATAATCATGTTCCGGCTAGTTTGAAACCTAATGCCTTCATGTTCTGTTATATTTGTGCCTGTGACCATAAACACATTATCAAATACTTTGAATATGGTGCCATGGGGCTGTACGTCTCTAAAGTCTATCACTTTCTTAGTTCTCGCCACTTAGTTTTAGGTTAATATTATACCTGGTTAAACTTAATTTCTAGGTCTTTTTTTTGAGTTTAAATTTGAATCATAACTGTTATATTCGGTTTTCTCGTCATCAGTTATATCGGTATTTATATGTTCATCATATAATAATGGATTAACAAAATCATTTTCAACGCTTACAACGCTATGATCATCATTTACCCTTTGCTTTTTAGTTCCAGACTCATATAAGGCAATTATATTTTTAAAAGATTGTAGTTCAGTTGCTGGGATAGCAAGAGTAGTATCATTCACAACATGTGTAATATTTTCTCTATCATAATCAGACAGATAATGTGATTGGAACATGATACTGGGAAGTGATTTCAATAAAACGGCCTGTTCAGGTGCCTGTGCTAAGCTAGCTAATGCCATGCCTTTGAGGGAGCGATTGAATACATACATTGCGTTCAGTTCGCTCATTATGTTTTGAGGTAAAGTCTTATCAAATATAATACTTTGTATTTTAGTCCCTTTTAGAATTTCGCATATCTCTAAAATGGTTTGATTGTTAAATTCACACCATTCAAAATTCACTTCAGTCACATTTGTTTCTCTTAGCGACAAACAAAAATCTTTAGCTGCCTGTGAGCTTATTTGTGGGTTAGATGAGAGATTAATACTCATGACATGAGTCTCTCTTAATGTTTTAGCAAAAGCTGTCATATTATCTGAGTTAATGTTATTTCGAGTTAAGTCAATCTTGGTGATTTTGGTTGATTTTAAAGATTGGCCAAAATCTATAATACCTTGTGAACCTAAGTTGTTATATGACAAATCAATAAAAGTAACCCCAGTATTTTTTAGTGCTTCACCCATGAATTTTGCCGCAACATCATTTATATTATTATTTGCAAGATAAACATGAGTTACTTGTGTATTCTCTAGCTCTCTTATAAACATTAAAGCCCCAGATCCGCCATCAATATTTATTGAGAGATTCACATGTGTTATTTGTGTGTGTTTTAGCGCTTCACCAAAATCTCGCATTCCATCGTAGGTAATACTATTGCTCATAAGGTTGATTTTTTTGACTTGTGTGCCTTTTAGCGCCTCTCCAAGTTGTTTAGCACCTTTGTCTCTAATGCGGTATCCAAAACTAGCTAAGGACAAGGTGGTAATATTATTACTTGCTATATATGTCCTAAAGTTTTCATGTCCTTTGCTATTTATTACGTCTCGTAATTTTTGGTTGAGAATATGAGTATCTTTATTTTGATTGTTAGAATCTGAAATTATCGGTTCAAACATGTTTTGCGCTAAAGTCATTTTATTTGCCTCTTCATACAACTTGTATAATTCTTCAGTTTTTTTACAAACTGTAAATGGTGATATCCCGGTATTTTATATTTTGTTGGCAACGTTCCTCTATAATAGGTCTGTTCGAATTTATTTAACTTCTAGATCTTTTTCTTGAGCTTGAACTTGAATCAGAGTTGTTATATGTGGTTTCCTCATCATTATTCATATATGTATTTTCAGATCTGAGATCTAATAATGGGTTAACAAAGTTATCTTCGGCGTTAGTCTCGATTAATCTTTGTTTTTTGTGTGGGTGGACATATAAGTCAGAAATTTGTTTAATACGCTCTAGTTCTGTAGCCGGGATCGCAATATTCGGATCATTAACAATATCTTCAACTCGTCGCTCATCATATTTATTTGAAAAATATGGATGAAAGATATTCTTAGGCAAGGCTTTTAATAACATGGCTTGTTCTGGATTTTGTGCCAAACTTGCTAAAGCTATAGCTTTGAGTGAAAGATTAGCGGGGTTGTTAAATTGATACATTGCGTTAATCTCATCTCTTATTTCTTCTTGTAACCAGGGAGATAATATTAGCTTTTGTATTTTTGTTCCCCTTAAAAATTGACATATTTTTCTAGCTGTGTCCACAGGCATATCAGGTTGCGTAAGATTTATCTCTGAAATACAAGTTCCATGTATTATGGAACAAAATTCTTTAGCCCCTTTCTCTGAAAATTCGAATTGGTAGTTTAAACGATTAATAAATTCCCATTTGTTATTCGAAAGATTAACTTTGTTAACATTAGTATATTTTAATGCCTTGAAAAATTCTTTGGCACCTTGGATACTAATATCGTTATTTGAGAGATCAATCGTTTTGACGTTGGAATGTGATAATGCTTTTGCTATTTCTATTGCACATCGTGATGTAATACAGTTTCCTGAGAAGTTGATTTCAGTAATATTAGTGTTTTTTAATGTTTCTCCATAGAAGTTAAACCCTAACGGCCAAAAGCCGTTATTTGCAAGTGAAATAGACTTTACTTTTGTGTGTTGCAGGGCTTCTATGAAATCTATAGCACTTGGAAAGCTTAGTAAATTATCAGAAAGATCTACATGAGTTACAATTGTATCTTTTAAAGCAATTACAAGACTTCTTGCTCCTTTTTCCTCAATACTACTCCCAGTTAGGTTGATATGAGTGATGGGCGTATTCTTTAACGCTTCCCCTATATTTTTAATTTGTTCGTTCGTTATTGTAGAATCTGAAAAAGAAACATGGTTAATGCCTTTTTGAGCGACATATAAATGAAAATGTCTATGATTTCCATGCATTGTTAGGTATTTAAAAAGATGCCAGTAATCTTCGGTGATGGGCAGATTAGGCTGGTTTGGGTTCGTAAACATAGATAGAAATGCTCGTGATATAGATGGGCCTCGATTCATTTTAGCTCCAGCAACTGTAATGCATGTTTAAAATATTTTGTCTAGAGGCTACATTGTTATAATTCTTACACAATACGTTAAAAATAGGGGGTATATAATATTATGAGATAATTCAGATAGTTGAGATAAAATAATATTCTGTATGGTTTGTATTTATTAGTAATGTAACAAGATTGGTATATACTTATAAAATATGAATATTTTAAATTAAGACTGTCTATGTCCTCAGCAATAGAAGTGGCCGAAAATCAGGTGGTGCCCACTAGCCGCTATTGTGAACCACTATTTGAAAATACATCGATTTGTTATTTTTCTCATATTGAGTATTACCATAATGGTGATGCCATATGTTTGGCAACCAATAAGCCTATTATTAAGTTTGTATGGGAAAATGAGTATTATCTTCGACGTCAAGACTTAGAAGAGTTTGATGAGTATAGTGTCATGTTTGGTCATTCTTCAGATCGAAACATAGATATGTGCAATATACTCAATATTGATCATATGATTCGATATATTGTCAAATATGATACCCATTATGAAGTGAATGCTTTTGGCTCATCTAAACCTTTAAATCAAATGATAGACTTTTATTTAAATAATATAAGACTATTGAAATTATTTGTACATTACTTTAGGCACAGTGCAGAAAGTAGTATTGAAACGTCTAAAAAAACACCATTTATTCTCCCTGAATTTGATAATGGATTCATGGCAACGAATATACAACGGCCTTGTACACAGGCCTTAAAGTCTGAACTTGAGATTGATCAATTATTGGTACAATATAAATTAAGTCCTAGGGAACTTGAGTGTATGACACTATTATCAGCCGGGAAAACGACTAAAGAAATAGCGAAGCAAATTAGTTTATCACCCCACACAGTTCAATTTTATATCAACAATTTAAAGCAAAAAGTAAACTGCAAGAAAGTTGCGGAAATTATCAGTCTTTATTACCAGAGCAAGATTTAGTCATTCCTTGATAATAAGCTTCAGACCAATGACTATCATTTCCCGATACGTTATATCCCATCTAAATTGATTATCTAGTAAAATACAAGCCATTGTTGCAACAATTAGGATTCTAGAGGATATACACGTAATGTTCGGTGTTAGTATTTTAACCTGGGGAACAGAAGACTATCAGTCAAATCCCTTCATAAAGCCATTATGGGCGTACCAGTTTGGTGGATCAACTGGGCATGCTGCCATTAAATTAGTCTTACCGATAGCGTATGCAGATCTAGTCGAAAAATATTGTACATCAGATGATGATGTTCAGTATGTCCCACACTTTAAGACTCAAGTTTTTGTGCCAATTCCAACGCATGATGATGCGCATTCCTACAGAGCAAAAGAAGAGGATGCCATTGTGGTGTATTTTAGTGTTTGGCCGGGTAAAAACTTAAAATATGAATTCCAAGATAGATTTAATGGACTATTCCATACCAAAGAAGACAGTACGGGTGAAAGCAAAGTGGGCTTAGAACACTCTGGCATTATTCATCATCCTAGTCTTCAGGCGACTAAAATGCAGTTGAAAATTGAACTGTTAGAGACTGATTTTTCAATTAAAATAGAAGAATATAAAGATAAAGTTCAGCAGTGTGAGATTATTAAATATAAATTGCGTCATATCTACATGGAGAATAAGGATGATCTCAAACATCCTGTCGCTGCAAAAAAACTCAGAAAAACTTTGCGTGAAATTAAAATGGATACCATGCATGCGTCAAGAGTGCTTTTACAAGCGCATCAAAAATTAATGCTTTTAAAAAATGAATATTATACAAAACACTGCCAATATGGTGTCAGCCCATCACACGAAGTATTCTTGCCTTTATCGGATAAATTGCCACATAGTTTGGATATTGAAGCAATGCTATCGCAAATGCGTACTGAACTGGATAATGAGTTTGATTTTGATTTATTTTATAATAATTGCTCTAATTTTACACGGTCTATTTTAATGGCTGGTATTACAGAACCTACCCGACAAGCTTTGGCGCAACAGGGTCTAATGACGAGCTATGATTTATCACTCGCCTTGTTTGATACCCCCATTAGAGTCGTGAGAACGGGGCTGCAAGCTCAGGCAGCTCTAAGCGAGCTGAATGCAACCGCCCTTAGCCAAAAAGTAGCGGTGATAGAAGATGTGCCAGCAAAAACGTATCTTCCAGGTAAGGAGACACAAGTGGCATTAGCAAGAATAATAAAAAATGATATTCAGACGGATAATGCAGGCTACAAAAGATCTAGACTCTAAAGTCATTAAAAAAGGCCGCTGGTTAGGCGGCCTTTTTTTAGAAGTCTTTTCGAAGATTTATTATTATTTTATGGTTGTTATTATTTTATAGAACATCCACAGTTACATAATCCTTCTACGACAACGACTACTTCTCTTGCGACTACTTCAGTTTCGGCTTATTGATCAAAATACGTTGTCTGATCAACAAATAGCGGTCAATATTGCTAGTGCTATTTGGTTCTAAGCTCATGTGTAAGTTTTGTTGAAATTTTTGTGCTTTACGCGTTAAAAATTCTAATAACTTACTAGATGAATGAGTTGAACTTTGAGAAGATAAATATTTCCTTCTCCATTCACACATTCTTGTTATATTTTTGTTTTTAGTATTTGGCAATGTATCATCATTTTGTGGCTTCCCATCATTTTGAGAACCCAGATATAGTGCCATATGTTTATTGTGTTTTTCTAAAGCAGCTTTGAGACCCCAAAAAATGGAATAGCAAAGACTTTGTTCCGTAGAAACCCAATAACTTAAATAACTCCAGCCTTGCCCACATACTTGAATAGCATGTTCGCATTGCTGAATAAATGTTTTCTCATGACCCAATTTCAGATAGAGATGGGCTTGAGACAGCAGAACGCTTAAAACTGAACGAATGTCCAGTGGTAGATTGAGATCGTCAATATCGCCGATCGCTTTTTTTACATCTTCAATAAACTGCTTACGAGCAATTTGAGGTAGCGATTTAATCGCAGCATCCGCTGTATTTAATTGCTTTTCAATATGCTCAGGAAGTTTATTGAAACCGCCAGTCTGACTACATGTAAAGATAATACCCTCTGTTGTATTAGGCATGACATTCCTTATGTCAATGTTCGTTGGCTAAAGGGTACTTGTAGTAATACATATAGGAAATAGTCAGGCAATCGAATATCAAAATCTCACAATGTTATCAGAGATCTTGAGGGAAAAAGCAAGGTGATTGCTTACAAAAATTCTTATAGTAATCATTATAACTTTAATTGGTTTTTTGTTTTAAAGTTACCTTTTGAAAGTCAGTTTTTCTTAAAGTGTGGCTATGATCAGACTAGAATTCTGATCACAGATTTGATTAAACTAAATCAGTTTTTGGCATGTCTGCCATAGTCAATAATTGGAATTGATTACTTGCCTGAGTCGATTGATGTTTTTGTAACCATCCTTCTAACATAATTAATACCCAGCTCATTACCCCATAATAATTGGGATGTTCTACTAAATATTTGTTGAATAACTGATCAATAAATTCGTTTTGTATCCAGTTACGTCGCTTCAATAATTGTAGATGGTCGAAACTAAAATCTTTTAATGCTTGATTCTCTAGCATCCAAAGTCCATAAGGCAAGCCGAACCCGTGTTTGCTTTTATCTACAATTTGAGGCGGAATGATATGGCTCATGGCTTTTTTATAGAAAGCTCGAAGGTTTTGTCCTTTGACTTTGTCTCTATCTGGTAAATTTAAAGCAAACATCATTAATTTATCATCTAGCAAAGGGAAATGGACATCAATGCCGGCAATTGAACAGGCGGTTCTCACTTTGACCAGATCACTGTCGGTTAGTGTAAATTTTAGATCGGTTGCTAGCATTCGCCCCAATGTTGTTTGGGCATCTGTTTGGGTGTAGTGATGGGATAATAGTTGTAAAGGCGCGTGGCAATTAATATCTTTTAGGGTGTCTGAGGTCAGAATATTCTGAATACCAATGCGGTTTAGTAAATTATAAGATTCCATTCGTTCGGGCATAGGCATATTGGCTTGCTGAATGTAGCTAAGGGCTTTATGAACATAAGACAGATTATCCAGTGGCGACAAGAACTTACTACTGGGCTCGATAATGTTCTTACGAATAAACTTAGGGATAGAATGGTAATGCGACAATAATATTTGTTTTGCATATCGTGAATTACCACCGAATAATTCATCACCACCGTCACCTGCAAATAAACTATCAATTTGATGATTTTTTGCCATTTTGGCACAGTAATAACTTGGAATTAATGAAGCATTACCAAATGGTTGAGCCAAACCAGATTGTACTGTATCAAAACAAGTTATAATATCTTTAGCTTGTAGGTAATAGATATGATGATTGGCTTCGTACTTATCGGCTGCAATCTTAGCGTATGCGACTTCATCATAATTTTCAGCATCAAACCCTATCGTAAAAGCGTCAATTGGCCGTCCTGCCACTTTGGTTGCAAAGCCCAAAACAGACGTACTATCAATACCTCCGCTTAAAAAAGCACCTAGTTTTCCAATCGATCTTTTTTGAATAGCAGAGCTAACCAAATTATGTAATTGTTCTTTTTTCTGCGAAAAATTACCTTGAGGCTTATTGAGCAGAGTAGGATGCCAGTAAGGTAAAGACTTTAAACGATCATTTTGATAAATTAAGTAGTGACCAGGTAAGAGCCTAGAAAAAGATTTATATATACATAAAGGGCTAGGAATGGAATGATAATATAGATAATGATAAATCGCATCTAATGATAACTGATTCGTTAAATCTAATTGTCGATGAAAGGCTTGTAAATAATTTCCAAAGAACAAACCCTGTTGGTTTCGTGCGTAGAAAAATGGGAAGGTGCCGAGCTTATCTTGGGCGATAAATACTTCTTGGCGTTTGTCCAATATAATCAAAATTAAAAAGTGACCTTGCAATTGATTAATTGATAGCGGCCCTAAGCGAATGTAATTCTCTAATATTGTACTTAAGGTCGCCTGGGAAGAGGGTTGCGCTTTTTTTAGTTGCACATCACCAACAATCGCAATAAAGCCATTTTCTGTTTTTTGACTGCGAACCTGTGGATTTTTTAGCGCAACAGCCGCATTGTTTAAATGGATGCTGAGCATATCGCTTGAAGGATTGTTTAGCCGAGCCTGTATTTTATGACACGTTTGTTTGCTTCCCATCCAGCCAAATAAAGTATTCATTCGACTTTCTCCTTTATGAAAATATTGTTCAAGTGATTTTTCAAGGGTTTTACTTTAGGCATAATATGTTGCTCAATGGTTTTTAATAGTATGCCCGTCATATTATTTTGGTAAGCAATAAGCGTATATACGGGTTGGGGATCATTTTGCCAGCGCAGTTTGTAATTATTTTCTCCGGGGCCCATATAATATTGAGATTTGTTGCGCTCGAACATTTTTTCTAATATTTGCCAATTTAAGTAAGTGCCAGGTGATAAATGTCCCATTGTGTCCAGGTAGTCGGAGCGCAAGGCATAGATATTATTTTGATAATCAATTTGATATTCATACGCAATAATTTCTTGGTTCAGCTTTAAGGCCCAGATGTTAAGCCATTGATTTTTTTTTGCCAAATGGCTGAGTTTTTGAATAAATTGAAATGGGCCATTATGGTTTAATGTGGTTTGGGTACTTTGTTTCCAGCTCTGTTTGGATATATGTTGTATTGTACTTAATAATTCTTCTTCAGATAATGTATTTAAATTTAGGATTTGATAGTGACCTTGTTTTTGAAGATGATTGCGAGCAAGGTTGTTGCCTTTTTTTAAACGTCTACTTTTGGCGCCATAAAAACTACCCCAGTCCGTATTAATATGGACCGTAGGATGGCTGGTTGTCTTCGCTATACTATAGTCCATGGGGTTATGTGTTTTCATGACTTGGGATAGTACGCTGGTTGGGGGTAGGTAGTGTAACTTCAGTTTGTCCCAGCCAGATTTTTTGACTAACAATTTGAGTAAAATAGGCCCGATTGCCTCATGACCAGGCATAATCATAATATCGCACATTTGGGTATCAGGGACACTCAAAAATTCATATTGTAAAAAGTGAATACTTTTGTATTTTTCAGCCTTAACCATTAAGGGTAAAATACCGATTAGCTGGCTATCTTTAAAGAGCGTCAGGATTTGGATTGTATGGTTTTTCTGACACCATTGCCAAGCGCTGTCAAACCATTCATGCCGATAAAAAAAATGTGGTGAAAAACGGTGTGCTAAAGCATTCCATTGGGTTTTTAGTTTGACAAAATCGTCATACTGCTCAACCCATTGAGTGGTATAAGGTTCTGGGGTTCGGTTCACGCTTTAGATTTCCAAGCACCTTCAGCAACAAGTTGATTTTTTAATCCTGGTAGTGGATAACCTAAATTATAGGCTTTCTGGGCTGATTGGTAAGCCTGATCATACTGCTGTAAAGCCAAATAAGATAAACCTAAATTATAATGATATTCAGCGGGTGAGTTATCGATGCTTATAGCTTGCTGATATAGAGCCACAGCTTCATGATAGTTTTCAATTTTATGCATAAAAATACCGTATAGCGCATAAGTTGCGGACTCTTGAGGATATAATTTGATGGCACGGTCAAAATATTTTTGAGCCCGAGAATTTTTTTCTACTTGCATAGCCAAACTGCTAATGTGCTGTAAGGCTATAGGGTGGTTGGGGAAGTAGTGCAGCATAAAGGCAAACTCACTCCACGCATATTCGAATTGTCCTTTTTTAATTTTATCAATACCTTGTTGAAGGTGATATTTTTCTACGTTTTCAAGCAGTCTATCTGGTGCTGGGACATAGTAATTATATGGCTCACCGGCAGAGGCGTGCGCAAGGGTCACACAAAATAAAGAAAAGAGAAAAATTGTAAGTTTTTTGACTATATACATAATGCATTTATTCTTTTTATTTTAGTTAACGATACAAAAAGCTTCATTTTCATACTTCATGTACATACAATGCACTGAAGTGATTCTTAAAATCAATACCCGAAAAATAGTAAGGCAACTAATATGAAAATTGGTGTACCAAGAGAAATCAAAAATAATGAGTGGCGAGTTGGCATGACCCCTAGTAGCGTCAGAGAGCTTGTTGGGCATGGCCACCAGGTAATGGTTGAGAAAGGGGCTGGGGTTGCAATTGATTTGCATGATGAAGCCTACATAGAGGCTGGCGCTAGTATTCTGGCTTCAGCAGAAGAAGTATTTGCCAGTACTGATATGATTGTCAAAGTAAAAGAACCTCAACCCAATGAATGTAAGATGTTAAGAGAGAACCAAATCTTATTTACCTACTTACATTTAGCCCCTGACCCCGAGCAAACACGTTTACTACTAGAAGCAGGTTGCTCTGCAGTCAGTTACGAAACTGTTACTTGCCCTAATGGCAGTTTGCCTTTACTAACTCCTATGTCTGAAGTCGCTGGTCGTATGGCAGTTCAAGCAGGCGCGCATGCTTTGGAAATGGCGCAAGGTGGACGTGGTGTCTTATTAGGCGGCGTACCGGGCGTACCGCCTGCCAATGTGGTTGTTATTGGCGGCGGGGTTGTTGGTTCAAATGCAATTCGTATTGCCATTGGCATGGAAGCCAGAGTCACTGTTATTGATAAATCCATTAAACAATTAACGCGCTTAGATGACAAATATGGTGCCGCCTTAAATACCGTATTTGCCACCGCAGATGCGGTTGATATTTATACGAGAAAAGCCGATTTAGTGGTGGGTGCTGTATTAGTGCCAGGTGCATCAGCGCCTAGATTGATAAGTCGTGAGATGTTGGGTAACATGCGTCGTGGCGCAGTTTTAGTGGATGTCGCCATTGATCAGGGTGGTTGCTTTGAGACAAGTAGGCCAACAACGCATACTGATCCAACGTATGTCGTTGATGACATTGTGCACTATTGTGTCGCGAATATGCCCGGTGCAGCGGCACGCACCTCTACATTTGCGCTTAACAATGCCACTTTGCCCTATATTATTACTTTGGCAAATAAAGGCTTAAATCAAGCGCTATTAGACGACAACCATTTCATGAATGGTCTAAATGTCTATCAGGGAAAAGTCGTGCATCCCGCAGTTGCTAGCGCCTTGGATTATCCTTACTACGAGCCAAGAAGTTTATTAGGCTGATATTAGAAACTGTTCTAGCTTTTTCGGGCGGGAATAACGTATATTTGACCCGGGGTTTTCCCCTTTTTAGTTAGTTAAATTTTAAGGTTGTAGTATTATGAAAAATTTAGATTTAAGAGAGCAATTATTAGTGTCTGGTGGCCATAGTTGTAAAGAAGCTTTAGAACTAAATGAAACAGACTGGGATTTTGATTTAGAACCGAGTGTTTATTGTACTAAGGCGCAGTTCACGACTTATGCAATGGGTGCTGTAGATGTGCTATATACGCCAGGATTCTTTACCGCTTCTGAGCAAGAGCAAGATGACATGATGCTAGGCATGATTCGTGGTCTAAATATCTAGTATTTTATATCTATTTTACTCGTTAAAATATTGGGTGCGAATACTTTAATTGGGTAAACTTTAGAAATTATCCCTCTACCCGTTGGGTAGAGGGATGAATATAGGATGATAAAGTTATCTACCTTTAAATCATCCACTACTAGTTCAACCCACCTATTTATTAGAGTTAGTCGTGTAGGTTCTTAAGACTTGTTGTCAGCGCTGTTTCATGATCTGAGAGTGATGTGTGTTGGTTGTCGTATTTTTTTGTTCCCATTCATAAGCAGTCTTGATCATAAACGCAATATCATTAAATTGCGGGTGCCAAGAGAGCGCTTCACGGATTTTTTGGTTGTTCGCAATCACTTCAGGAATATCGCCTGGTCTTGGCGGCATAACTTCTACATTTATCTGGTATCCGAGCAAATCTTCCAATGTAGTAATGACTTGTTTGACACTGTAGCCTTGGCTATAGCCACAATTAAAAATAGTCGATGGTTTATGATTTTCAAGGTATTGTAATGCGGCGATATGAGCGTTTGCAATATCGCTAACATGAATAAAATCTCTTATACACGTACCATCAGGTGTCGCATACTGATTACCATAAATAGGCAACGACGCACGTTTGCCGTTAACGGTGTCGAGTGCGACCTTAATTAAATGTTCTGCTTTTTCTGAGCGTTGACCTATGTCACCATCTGGATCCGCCCCTGCCACATTAAAATACCGTAGGATCACATACTGTAGTTGATGGGCTGTGGCGAAGTCTTGAATCATATGCTCTGAAACGAGTTTAGAGTACCCATAGGGATTTGTTGGCTCTGTAGCAGCGTTTTCATCAATCTTGGGTTGTTTTGGATGACCATATACTGCTGCAGTAGAAGAAAAGATAAACTCGTGCACTTTTTGTTCGGCGCAAGCCTCTAATAGAACCAATGTGCCCATAGCATTATTGTCATAATATTCATAAGGCTGGGAGATTGATTCTGGAACGGAGGTTTTAGCGGCTAAATGCATGACGGATTCAATACGTTCTTTTTTTAGAACTTCAGATACGAGTGCTTTGTCCCGTATATCGCCTTGAATTAGGGAGGTATTCATTACGGCATCACGATGTCCTGTCGACAGATTGTCTAAAACAAATACTTTGTATTGCGCCAAGCTACGGAGCGCTTTGACCACATGACTGCCAATATAGCCTGCACCACCCGTGACTAAAATAGACTTAGGCTTTTGCATATCCACGTCCTTGTGTCGTTATTTACACTCTATCCTTCGAGCTTATATCTTACTCATTCGCAAAGCGAATATATTTCCCACTTTGTGAAGGGGGAGGCGAAAGCGCAGGGGGATTGATGCCTCGATTTATCTTTCTCCAACCGACACATAATCACGACTGGTTTCACCAGTATAAAGCTGCCTGGGTCGATTGATACTTTGGCCTGGATCGCTAATCATTTCATTCCAGTGGGCTACCCAGCCAATTGTGCGTGATAAAGCAAATATTACGGTAAACATATTTGAGGGTATACCGATAGCACGCAGAATAATACCAGAATAAAAATCAACATTAGGATAGAGCTTTTTCTCAATAAAATAACTATCTTTGCGTGCAATGTCTTCTAATGTTAATGCAATTTGAAATAAGGGATCATCTTGCATGCCCAATTCATTTAAGACTTCATGGCAAGACTCTCGGAGAACCGTTGCTCTAGGGTCAAAGTTTTTATAAACACGATGTCCAAAGCCCATAAGCCTAAAAGGGTCATTTTTATCTTTAGCTTTTTGGATATATTTAGAAATGTTATCAACAGATTCAATCTCTTCTAGCATAGACAGTACAGCTTCATTCGCGCCACCATGAGCTGGCCCCCACAATGCTGCAATGCCTGCCGCTATACAAGCAAACGGATTCGCACCGGATGAGCCAGCTAAACGTACTGTGGATGTCGAAGCATTTTGTTCGTGATCTGCATGGAGAATGAATATTTTATCCATTGCTTTGGCTAACACGGGATTGGGTTTACTATCTTCACAAGGGACCGAAAACATCATATGTAAAAAATTAGTTGAGAAATCCATACTGTTATCGGGGTAAACAAAAGGATGGCCAATAGAGTATTTATAACACATCGCAGCAAGCGTGGGCATTTTAGCGACCAAACGTAATGCAGCAATATCCCTGTGTTGGTCATTCTTAATATCGAGTGAGTCGTGATAAAAGGCAGATAATGCGCCGACAACACCACACATAATTGCCATCGGGTGGGCATCTCTTCTAAAGCCATTGAAGAAATGTGATAGCTGTTCATGCACCATAGTATGAATTTTGACTTTATTATAAAATTGGGTTTTCTCTGCTTGGGAGGGTAGTTCACCGTACAATAATAAATAGCAGACTTCTAAATAATCTGATTTTTCTGCGAGCTGTTCGATAGGGTAACCACGATGCAATAAAATGCCTTGCTGCCCATCAATATAGGTGATTTTGGATTCGCATGACGCTGTTGAGCGGAAACCTGGATCAAACGTAAACATGCCATGTTTTACCAATGACCCAATATCAATCACATCTGGACCTACAGTGCTTTTTAACACGGGTAAATCAATTTTTTCCGCGTTGGGAAAAGTTAGCTTGGCAACATCAGACATGTTGATTCCTTATTATAATATATTTAGTCACTCACTAGTTTAGAATTATAAGCGCGGCGATGTACAAAAAGAAACTCAAGTCAGAAAATAGTCAAACAAATATTTTAGTTTAAGTTTTTAAACTTAAGCAGCGAATAGCTTATAAAAATTAGTTTTAGAACTTAATATGGGTGTGTTTTTACATCTTTTTGGAAACTTATTAACAATTTTTGTAAATTATTAGTTTTAAAACTTAACAGGGATGCGCTTATTATTTACTTATTATTTAGTAAAAAAATTTTTTCGAGCGGTGTAACTACGCGAAGAGTAGCTCTACACCCCTGTTCAGTGGGGGGGGTTCTGAATTATAATGCTGATTCAATTTGTGCAATTTATGTTTTTAGTTAACTAAAAAAGGTTATTAATTACGGTGAATAAAAAAAGACCGCTTAATATTAATCCGCTAACCATCAAATTACCTATCCCAGCGCTTGTCTCTATTTGTCATAGGGTCAGTGGCGTTGTTGTATTTTTATTTATACCCGCGATTCTATGTTTGTTAGGTCATTCACTAGAGTCGAAAGCTTCTTTTGATGAAATGCTAGCGTGGATGCAAGCCCCTGTTTGGAAAATTTTCATATGGGTTTTAGCCGTAGGGCTTTATTTCCATGTTGTTGCAGGCCTACGACACTTATTAATGGATATCCATTTGGGCGAGTCCTTAATAGCTGCGCGTATCAGCGCTATGGTTGTTTTTGGCCTTTCATTTGCTTTTGCTGTTTGGGCAGCTCTTGCGTTAGGAGGTGTCATATAATGAGTTTAGGCGCAAATGGTATACAGGATTGGTTAACGCAAAGGTTAACCGCTGTATTTTTAATTATATATATTGCTGTTTTATTGTATTTCTGTTTTACGCATTCAGACGTTAACTATGAGAGCTGGAAAGCTTTTATGTTCTTACCTGCAATGAAAGTTATGACGATGCTGGCATTATTGAGCATATCTTTGCATGCTTGGATTGGTGTCTGGACTATTGTAACAGATTATATCCATCACAATTTTTTACGACAATTGTTACGAGCCGGTATTATTTTGGCTTTAGTGAGCTATTTCTTTTGGGGTTTCCAGATTTTATATGGGGTATTGTAAATGGCCATTCCGTCTACTCGTTCGTTTGATGCAATTATTGTAGGGGCTGGCGGTGCAGGTATGCGTGCCTCATTAGAGTTGGCCAGTAAAGGACGTAAAGTCGCCCTAGTCTCTAAAGTATTCCCGACACGCTCTCATACTGTCTCCGCACAAGGCGGTATTACGGTTGCTCTAGGCAACAAGCATCCTGATAATTGGCATTGGCATATGTTTGACACGGTTAAAGGCTCAGATTATTTGGGTGATCAAGACTGTATAGAATATATGTGTAAAGCTGGGCCAGAAGCGATATATGAATTAGAACATATGGGGTTACCTTTTTCTCGTTTTGAAAACGGAAAAATATATCAAAGGCCATTTGGCGGCCAATCTAAAAATTTTGGGGGCGAGCAAGCCACGCGCACGGCTGCTGCTGCCGATAGAACAGGGCACGCCTTGTTACATACGCTGTATCAAAAAAATTTAGAAAGTGGTGTCACAACATTTAGTGAATGGTATGCCTTAGATTTGGTAAAAGATAGTCAAGGTGGTGTTGCGGGTGTTGTCGTTTTAGATATTGAAAGTGGTGACATTTTATTTTTAGCAGGTAAGGCAGTTATATTAGCGACTGGTGGTGCGGGACAAATATTTAACTCTACAACCAATGCTCTAATCAATACAGGCGATGGCATTGGGATGGTATTAAGAGCAGGATATGCCACTCAGGATATGGAAATGTGGCAATTTCATCCTACAGGTATTGCTGGGGCAGGTGTATTGGTGACCGAAGGTTCTCGCGGAGAGGGTGGTTATCTAGTCAATAAAGATGGTGAGCGCTTTATGGAGCGATATGCTCCGAATGCAAAAGACTTGGCTTCTAGAGATGTTGTGTCCCGTTCAATGGCATTAGAAATACGAGAGGGTCGAGGTTGTGGGCCAAATAAAGATCATGTATTGCTAAAACTGGATCATCTTGGAGAAGAGATAATTAAATCACGGTTACCAGGTATTCGTGAATTAGCCATTACTTTTGCCGATGCCGATCCCATTAAGGTGCCTATTCCGGTCGTGCCAACCTGTCATTATATGATGGGTGGTATTCCCACAAATGTGCATGCGCAAGTGCTAAATTGTCATGGTAGCGGTAAAGAAGATATTGTCCCAGGATTATATGCGGTGGGTGAGTGTGCCTGTGTGTCTGTACATGGTGCAAACCGATTGGGGGGTAACTCCTTATTAGATTTGGTTGTATTTGGTCGGGCAGCTGGTATACATGTGAACGAGCAGCTTAGCCAAGGCTCAGGCTTGTCGCAAACTTCAAATGATGATATTGATGCCGCCCTAACGCGTTTGCGTAAGTGGGATGGCTCCAGTAAAGGCGAACGCATCTCTGAGATTCGTGTGGAAATCAAACAAATCATGCAAAATGATTTTAGTGTATTTAGAACACGAGATGTTATGCGTCAAGGGATCGAAAAACTAAAGTCTTTACGAGAACGCTTGAGCCAAGCTGTTTTAGAAGACAAAAGCAAAACATTTAATACTGCGAGAATTGAGGCGTTAGAGCTGGATAATTTAATGGCAGTTGCGATTGCGACGGCAGTTTCTGCGGAAACACGAGAAGAAAGTCGAGGCGCGCACTCCCGAGAAGATTTTCCAAAGCGTGATGATAAAAATTGGCTAAAACATACACTATACTTTTCAGACGATGATACGGTGAAGTTCCGAGCTGTTAATAATAAGCCCAAGACCGTGGATACATTCGAACCGAAAGAGAGAGTTTACTAATAAAGGCAGGGACTATGCGCTTTTCTATTTTTAGATTTGATCCAGAAAAAGATCATAAACCTTATATGCAAGATTTTGAGTTGGATATAGAACAACCTGGCATGGTTATGGTGCTGGATGCATTGTTAGCAATAAAGAACCAAACAGATGAGTCTTTAGCCTTTAGACGCTCGTGTGGAGAAGGGGTCTGTGGTTCTGATGGTATGAATATTAATGGTAAGAATGGGCTAGCTTGTATTACGCCTATTCGATCCTTATCTACGAGCAAGATTGTAATTAGACCTTTTCCAGGTATGCCTGTTATTCGGGATTTGGTTGTGGATATGTCCCAGTTTTATGCTCAGTATGGAAAGGCACAGCCATTTTTAAAAAATGTTCAACCGCCTCCTGCCAAAGAGCGATTGCAGTCACCTGAAGAAAGAGCCAAACTAGACGGATTATATGAATGTATTTTATGCGGGTGTTGTTCTAGTAGCTGTCCATCTTATTGGTGGAATCCAGATAAATTTTTAGGGCCTGCCGCCTTGTTACAAGCTTGTCGTTTTATTGTGGATAGTCGTGATGACCAATCGCGGGAACGATTAACGCAATTAAATGACGCTTATAGTGTCCTGAGGTGTCGATCAATTATGAATTGTGTCGATGTTTGCCCTAAGGGTTTAAATCCAACGAAAGCAATCTCTACTATTCGTTCACAGATTTTAAAAGAAGACTTATAAATTTAGCATGCCATTGAAAGCTGACACACTAGATTTCAGGGTATACAGTATTTCAGGACATCGGCTTTGGAAATGGTTTGATATTTACCTAAGCATTTTTATATAGTTGTGCATTTGGTGTATAATTTGCCCGATGTAAAGTAGCAGGTGGCCGAGAGCCTTGTTCAGGGAAACTAGGGGTATTAGTTAGTTATCAACAAACAAAAAGCATATGGTGATTCATGCAAAAGCATTCTATGAGCGCTTTGTGGGCTTCCTCTGCTCTAGCAGGCGGCAATATACATTATCTTGAGTATCTCTATGAGCTCTATCTTCAAGATCCTACGCTGGTCTCAGAAAACTGGCAACAATATTTCTCTTCTTTACCAATGGTTGAAGGTAAAAATGGCAAAGACGTCTCCCATGCTGAGGTTTGCCAACAATTTATTGATTTAGCCAAAATGCCTGTTTCTATGCGTACGCAACAGCAGGGAAATGGCCATCAACATCAAAGTGTGAGCGTTGAGCATGAATATAAGCAAATCCAAGTATTGCGCTTGATTAATGCCTATCGTTTACAAGGTCATTTACATGCCCAGATAGACCCTTTGAGTCTACGTGAAGTACCCAAAGAGTGTATAACAGAACTGACATTAGAAGATCATGGTCTATCTATCGAAGACATGAGTACTTCTTTTGACTCTGAAACATTTGTTGGTCCGAAACAAATGACTTTAGGAGAGTTATATCGCGCCTTAAATGATGCTTATTGTGGCTCAATTGGCACAGAATATATGCATATTTCTTCACCAGAAGAGAGGGCATGGATTCAAGAACGAATTGAAGGTACACGTGCAACCCCAAAATTTACCAATGAAAAATGCGAACATATATTAGATAGAATTACGGCAGCCGAGGGCTTGGAAAAACAGCTGGGTAAAAAATTTCCCGGTGCCAAACGTTTTTCGCTTGAAGGTGGAGATTCATTGATTCCTCTTTTGGATGAGGTGATTCAAAGAGCTGGCAGTCAATCAACTCAAGAAGTTGTTATTGGTATGGCGCATCGAGGCCGGTTAAATGTATTGATTAATATATTAGGCAAAAGCTCTACTGGCTTATTTGATGAGTTTGCCGGAAAACATAATACGGATCTGGAATCTGGTGATGTAAAGTATCATCAAGGTTTTTCAGCAGATGTGGCCACGCCTGGTGGGAATGTACATTTGGCGTTAGCTTTTAATCCATCGCATCTTGAAATTGTCACGCCCGTTGTCACAGGCTCTGTGCGTGCGCGCCAAGCGCGTTTAGGGGGAGATGATGATCCGAATAAGGCCTTGTCTATTGCGATTCATGGTGACTCTGCTTTTTCAGGCCAAGGCGTTGTCATGGAAACGCTTAATATGTCTCAAACCCGAGGTTATAGCATTGGCGGTACGTTGCATATTATTATTAATAATCAGGTTGGTTTTACAACGTCCAATCCGAATGATATGCGTTCTACCTTATATTGTTCCGATGTCGCCAAGGTTGTATTAGCCCCTATATTTCATGTGAACGGTGACGATCCCGAAGCGGTTGTACTGGCTGCGCAATTAGCCTTAGATTATAAAATGAAATTTAAAAAAGATGTCGTCATTGATTTAGTTTGCTATCGACGACATGGTCATAATGAAGCGGATGACCCTTCTGCAACTCAGCCCGTAATGTATAAAAAAGTTAAAAGACACCCAACAACTCGAGAAGTTTATGCGAAGCATTTATGCGAAGCTAAAATTTTGTCGGCGGAACGTTGTAATGAGTTGGTAAAATTGAATCGTAAAATGCTGGAGACGGGAGAATGTGTTGCCAGTAACGTTGTGACAGATGTGCCACAACACAATGCCATTGATTGGAAACCCTTCTTTTCGGATGATTGGCGTGAAAAAATCAACACAAATATTACCCAACAGCAAATAGCGCAATTTGGACAACAGTTACTAGAATTGCCGACTGATTTAAGCGTGCATTCAAGGGTTCAGAAAATCTATGATGATAGAGTTAAAATGGTTAAAGGTGAAATACCCATCGACTGGGGTTTTGCTGAAACATTGGCTTATGCCAGCCTATTAAACCAAAAAACATCCGTGCGAATTTCAGGTCAAGATAGTGGTCGAGGTACATTTTTCCATCGACATGCTGTGATTCATGATCAGAAAACAGGGACAGCCTACATACCACTAGAAAAAGTCGTACCCGCAGAATCCAATACAAAATTTACGGTGATTGATTCTGTTCTATCAGAAGAAGCTGTTTTAGCATTTGAATATGGTTACACCACAGCCGATCCTTATCCATTGGTGATTTGGGAGGCACAATTTGGTGATTTTGCCAATGGAGCACAAGTTGTTATTGATCAATTTATTAGTTCGGGAGAACAAAAATGGGGCCGTTTGTGTGGTTTAGTCATGCTATTGCCTCATGGTTATGAAGGACAAGGTCCAGAGCATTCTTCTGCGCGTCTTGAGCGATACTTACAACTGTGTGCCGAACATAACATCCAAGTGTGTGTGCCTTCTAGTGCCTCACAAGTTTTTCATATGATACGACGTCAAATTATGCGCAAAATTCGTATCCCATTGGTTGTTATGTCGCCTAAGAGTTTATTACGCCACAAGGCAGCAGCGTCACCTATAGAGAAATTTGTGGATGGTGAGTTTAAAGTTATTATTCCAGATACAATAGGTTTAGATAAAAAATCTGTGACCAAAGTTATTTTATGTAGTGGTAAGGTTTACTACGATTTATTTGATGAACGTGAGGCACAAAATAAATCGGATACCGCCATAATACGAATAGAACAGCTTTATCCTTTTCCTGAGACGGAGCTTAAAAAGATTTTAGCAGAATACACAAATGCTAAAAAAATAATTTGGTGTCAAGAAGAGCCTAAAAATCAAGGTGCTTGGTTTCCTGTGAACCATCATTTCACCGAGTGTATGCAAAAACATCAAGAGTTGTTATATGCCGGACGAGCCGCTTCTGCTGCGCCCGCCGCAGGCTATATTTCAGCGCATAATGAGCAACAGAAACAGTTGGTAGAAGATGCATTAAATATCTAAGGTAACTGCTCACGGGGCTCTATATTGCCTA
>TARA_R110002110_G_scaffold17983_1_pt1 | contig 46931 bp, 32 predicted proteins | sample TARA_R110002110 | Tara Oceans TARA_R110002110 (sample SAMEA4397330) | marine metagenome | biome: Polar Biome; feature: [SRF] surface water layer (ENVO:00010504); material: water (ENVO:00002006), including particulate matter (ENVO:01000060) such as... | depth 5 m | reverse complement strand
TACTTTCACAACCACTTTTTTAACTCTTGAACTTTCGCCTGCTTGTATGCAGGGCATATGTAAATCATCAGGAAAAAATATAGTAAACATCCCCTCCTCTACCCTCACGAAGGAAGTTATTCCCTCATAGAACGTATAATCTTTGTCTAAATCGCTGCTAATTGCTTTCTGATCTTTCTTGATTACAACTCCCATCAATTCGGTTCCCTGAACTATATATTGAATGTCGATATATTTAGTATGACCTTCTAGTACACAATCTTTTATTTCTTTTGTATCATAGTCCTGAACAATAGCAAAAACAGCCTTATTTTCAATTTCATAAGTCCCAGGTTCTATTTGGACTAAATCTGTATTTATAATAAATTCAAATCCTTTTGCTAATCTTTCTGTCAAATTTGCATAAAGGGTATAGTTTTCAATTTTATCGATAACCATTTTTCTCTATTTAATTACTAAAACAACTTTCAAAAATAGGTAAATTGTTCCCATATTTCTTTTAAAAAATTACCGTTTTAACTGATGCTAAAACTATTTCATAAGAAATTGTATTTTCTATTTAATTTGTTTTTGATAATCTAAAATAGTTTCATAATTTCTATTTTTTATAATTATTCGATGCATTCCCTTATGTAAAATCATATTTGCAACTTGCTCTTTATTTTCTATTTCGATGACATCAGCAGGTATCCCTTCATTTTCAAATTCATTAATCCGATAGGCTAAAGCCAATACAGGGAATTCAGTAATAGAATCTTTTTTAATGGTATATACTTTTCTTCTTCCTTCTAAAGTTAACCAACTTGGCCTTCCATTTTCATAAAGCGTAACAGGATGAATAACCCTGCAATCAGCTCTAGCACTACTGGCAGGCCCATTAAACGCTTCGCCCTTTGCATTGACCATAATTACACTTGTTTTAGCATTAGCGAGTTTTATGTATGAATTATTCCAAGCTGCGTTTCCTCTCTCTGAACAAATAATCTGATCAATTGTAAATGGATTAACTCCGGTCATTTCAGTTACTCTTGCGGCCATAGCTTTCTCCCAACTTTTAATACCTGGAGTTCCTTCATTTAGATGATCATAACCACAATGTATCAAAAACTTAGCTTTAGGATTTTCCTTCATCATTTTAGCAATATTTTGGGCTTGCTCCATTTCTCTGTCTTTCGCAGTCTTCCCTTTTACATATTTATATTCATAGTTGAACAAGGTAAAACCAAGATCTAAGGCTTCTTTTAATAAATTTGCATATTGTGATTCTTGAATATAAATGCTTCCTCCATCCATAATAGGAAACTTTCTCTTATTTATCAACGTATCATCTAGGGCTTCAACACCTAGAAAACGATAGCCATTTTTATACAACCCTTTTAATAATGAAGTGGTAAAAACTCTATGGTTAGCATTATTATGTGCTTCATTAATAATTACAAGACGTTCTTTTTTAGCACGGTTAATAATGTAATCTTTAGCATCTTTAGGTTTGAATTGCATAAAATTCAAACTGTCTTTTTTTGAAAGTTCAGGAACACTTCCTCCCTGTTTATCCCACATTTCTAATGCTTTTTTATAATCACCAATAGTAGCGAGATTGGTTGCCGCTAGTTGATACTTCCATGGTACAGTATCTATTTCAACTTTTGCATTGATATCTTCAATAAATTTGTATGGTTCTTTATTTTTTCGAGCATACATTAAAGCGGTAACGCAAAAAAACAGAACAGAAATACCTGATAATTTAGCCATTGTGATTAAGGTTTAAATATAATGCATTAAATATACACTTTTTTCTTACACGACTTTAATCCACTCTCATTTTCTAAATTCCAAACAAAAAACTATCTTCGTCTTTTAAAAAGAAGAAAGCAATTAGAAGATAGAGTAAAGAGTTCTGAGGTCTATAATTCTATTCTATTTATTCTATTTTCTAAAAAATCCAAATGAACAACCTCCTACTTACTCCTATCGAATACCTAAAAGGCGTTGGTCCAAATCGGGGCGAATTGCTGCGCAAGGAATTAGGGATTCATAAGTATAAGGATTTAATCAATTTATACCCAAACCGCTATATTGACCGAACGCGTTATTACAAAATCAACGAGTTGCAAAACAATGTGGCCGAAGTACAAATTATTGGTAAAATCATAAATATCAAAACTGTCGAATTTGCCAAAGGCAGGAAGCGCCTCGTCGCTACTTTTGTAGATGATACTGGACAAATGGAATTGGTGTGGTTTCAGGGACAAAAATGGATTAGGGAATCGTTGAAGCTAAACGAAATTAGCGTGATTTTCGGGAAATGCACTTCGTTTAACGGCGCCTACAATATGGCCCATCCCGAAATTGAAGCGATGAGCGAGCACGAACAAAGTTTGCGTTCTGCGATGCAGCCAGTCTATCCTTCGACCGAAACCCTGACAAATCGAGGAATCTCAAACCGGGTGATCAATAAATTAATGCAACAGCTTTTTATGGAAACTCAAGCGTTGTTTACTGAAACCCTGCCGGATTATCTAATGCAGGAATTACAACTGATTCCTAAAAAAGCAGCTTTATTCAACATTCATTTTCCCAAAAGCGCAGAAGCTTTGGCGAAAGCTCAATTCCGATTAAAATTTGAAGAATTATTCTTTATCCAGTTACAATTAATCACCAAAAATCTGGTTCAAAAACACAAAATAAAGGGACATCCTTTTTCTATTGTAGGTGATAACTTCAATGATTTCTACCAAAACCATCTGCCTTTTGAGCTCACCGGAGCACAAAAAAGGGTGATCAGAGAAATCAGAACAGACATGGGAACCAATGCCCAAATGAATCGTTTATTGCAGGGCGATGTAGGTTCTGGAAAAACGATTGTGGCTTTTATGAGCATGCTGCTGGCACTCGACAATGGCTTTCAGGCGTGCTTGATGGCGCCAACAGAAATACTAGCAAATCAGCACTTTATAGGGTTATCAGAATTGGCTGAAAAGCTGAATCTGAATATAAAACTACTCACAGGATCGAGTAAAACTGCTGCTAGAAGAATCATTCACGAAGAACTAGAAAACGGAAGTTTACAAATATTGATTGGTACACATGCATTATTAGAAGACAAAGTGAAATTTCAAAATTTAGGCTTGGCTGTAATTGATGAGCAACACCGTTTTGGGGTAGAGCAGCGTTCTAAATTATGGAAGAAAAACGAAATTCCGCCACATATTTTGGTAATGACCGCCACTCCTATTCCGAGAACGCTGGCGATGAGTTTGTATGGCGATCTGGATATTTCAGTTATTGACGAATTGCCTCCGGGACGAAAACCCATTCAAACCGTGCATCGCTTTGACAGCAATCGCTTAAAAGTTTGGAAATTTATTCGAGATGAAATTGGTTTAGGCCGACAAATATATATTGTCTATCCGCTAATACAAGAATCGGAGAAAATGGATTTCAAAGACTTAATGGATGGTTATGAAAGCATTTCCCGTGATTTCCCTTTGCCTGATTATTCCATTTCTATTTTGCACGGAAAGATGAAACCAGCCGATAAAGATGCTGAAATGAAACGCTTTTCTGATGGGAAAACTAACATTATGGTTGCTACAACTGTTATTGAAGTTGGGGTAAATGTTCCTAATGCTTCGGTAATGATTATCGAAAGTGCGGAACGTTTTGGGCTTTCACAACTACACCAGTTGCGCGGTCGTGTGGGTCGTGGTGCTGACCAGAGCTATTGCATCCTGATGACCAGCCACAAATTAAGCTCTGACAGCAAAACACGAATGGAAACTATGGTAAGTACCAATGACGGTTTTGAAATTGCCGAAGTCGATTTAAAACTCCGCGGTCCAGGAAACCTTATGGGAACGCAGCAAAGTGGCGTTTTAAACCTTCAAATTGCCGACATTGTTCGGGACAGAGATATTTTGGCTTTAGCCAGAGAAAAAGCCATAAAAATCCTAACTGATGATGCCCCTTTGCAAAAACCAGAACACGCTACTTTAAGAAGTGTTTACATTGAGTTGACTAAAAAGAAAAACATCTGGAATTACATCAGTTGATATTTTTTCATGAAATTTAGTTTTTTTTTAACATCGCATTAAACCTTTGGCTTTTTTTGACGTCTAATTCAGAGACAATAGGTCTCTGAATTAGAAATTTCTCTCGGCTTTACGTTTTATTATTTAAAAGAAACTCCCTAATCGTCATTAACTGAAGGATTAGGCTTTTTTATATACTATTTTAGAAATAGTTGTATGTACAAGTGTTAAATTAAAACAAACCTATTATGTATTCCAATTGTAAAACTTAAATTTGTTTTTTTAACAAAAAAAATTGAAACCTAATCCTACTTTACTACATAACCATGAAAATAAAATACTTAGTTTACGGCTTACTCATTGTTGGTTTTGGTGCTTTCATCAGCTACCGAATTATCGAAAATAAAGGAGATTCAAAACTAGACAATAGCAAATCAGGAAAACCAAAAGCGATGCGTTTATCTGGAATTGTAGTACAGCCGGAAACTTTTGATAATAATCTGTCCCTTTCGGGTTCTATTGAAGCCAATGAGCAAGTAGAAATCCGCTCTGAGGTTTCAGGTATTGTAGAAAGCATCAATTTTCAAGAAGGAAGCAATGTTAGTAAAGGACAATTACTTTTTAAAGTTAACGACAGAGAGTTAAGAGCCCAGTTGAGTCAAGCAAATACTAAAGAAAGCTTAGCATCCGAAAATGAAAGAAGAGCCAAGCTTTTATTGCAAAAAGAAGCCATCAGCCAGGAAGAATATGATGTCGCCAGAGCCGAATACGCTTCAATGAAGGCACAAAGCCAATTGATTAAGGCACAAATAGCCAAAACAGCAGTTAGAGCACCATTCTCTGGAAGAATTGGATTGCGTTCTATTTCAGTGGGAACCTATATTACTCCCGCTATTTTAGTAGCTAACTTGGTTAATATTGGAAAGTTAAAAATCACTTTTTCAATACCTGAAAAATATGCAAATCAAATAAAAAACAATACGATACTAAGTTTTAAAGTGAGTGGATCTACTGAAAAATATACCGCTACCATCTATGCCATCGAACCTTCGGTTGAAGTTTCAACGAGAACCCTACAAGTTCGTGCCATTGCCGAGAATAAAGATGGAAAGTTATTACCTGGTACTTTTGCAGATGTTGAGTTGCCACTTGCTGTCATTAAAGATGCGATTGTGGTTCCCACACAAGCCGTAATTCCAGTGCAAAACGGAAAAAAAGTATTTATTTCTGATTTTGGCAAAGCCAAGGAAGTTATGGTTGAAACTGCTACAAGAACAGATGCTTCTCTCTTGATTTTGTCTGGGTTAAAAGCAGGTGATACCGTAATTACAAGTGGTGTTATGTCTTTAAAAAATGAAACTCCCGTAAAAGTAATCATCAAATAATTTAAAGTTATTCGGAATAAGTATACTATTAGTCTACTTCTAGTCCAGTAACGATATGTTATTAATCCCATAAAAAATGAGTTTATCTACATTAAGCATAAAAAGACCAGTGATGACCATTGTTATGAATTTAACAATCGTATTATTTGGTATAATAGGATACACCTACCTTGGCGTTCGTGAATTTCCCTCGATAGATCCGGCACAAGTTTCCATCAGAACAAATTATACGGGAGCCAACTCAGATATTATTGAGTCCCAAATCACGGAACCGCTTGAAAAAGCGATTAATTCCATTGACGGAATTAGGAATATTACCTCTTCCAGTTCTCAGGGAAGCAGTTCGATTACGGTAGAATTCAACTTGGATAAAGATCTTGAAGAAGCGGCAAACGATGTTCGTGACAAAGTATCACAAGCTATTCGAAGCTTACCGCAGGATATTGACGCACCGCCTGTGGTTTCTAAAGCTGATGCCAATAGTGATGCGATTATCTCCATGACGGTACAAAGTGACACCAGAAGTCAACTCGAATTGAGTGATTATGCTGAGAATGTGATTTCGCAACGTCTGGAAACGATTCCTGGTGTGAGTGGTGTTCAAATTTGGGGACAAAAAAGATACGCCATGCGTTTGTGGATTGACCCAATAAAACTAGCTTCTTATGGACTAACAGTAGCTGAGGTCAGAACTGCCCTAGGAAAACAGAACGTCGAATTACCTTCTGGAAAATTGACGGGTGCCAATACTGAATTGACCGTAAAAACCGTTGGAAACTTATCTACAGCCGAAGAATTTAATAATATCATCATTCTTTCTGAAGGAGAAAAAATTGTGCGTTTAAGCGATATTGGCTCTGCCGTTCTTGGGCCAGAAAATATTGAAACTAAATTAAGTCAGTCAGGATTACCTTTGGTTGGTCTAGCTATTGTTCCTCGTCCCGGAGCCAATTATCTCGACATTTCTAAATCTTTTTACGAGCAATTTGAAGCCTTAAAAAAAGACCTGCCAAAAGACATCAAATTAAATATCGCACTAGACAATACCATTTTTGTAAAAAAATCAGTACTTGAAGTAGCAGAAACATTGGGAATATCAATATTATTAGTAATTCTAATCATCTATTTATTCTTTAGAGACTGGGCAATCGCTTTTAGACCATTGATTGACATTCCCGTTTCCTTAATCGCTACCTTTTTTATCATGTGGTTGTTTGGTTTTTCGATTAATGTATTAACCCTATTGGCGATTGTTCTAGCTACTGGTTTAGTTGTCGATGACGGAATTGTGGTAACTGAAAACATCTTTAAAAAAGTAGAAGAAGGCATGACGCCTATTGAAGCGGCTATCAAAGGATCAAACGAAATATTTTTTGCTGTAATCTCTATTTCGATTACGCTGGCCGCCGTATTTCTACCCGTTATATTTCTCGAAGGATTTGTGGGACGTTTATTTAGGGAATTTGGAGTCGTCATAGGTGCTGCCGTTTTAATTTCGGCTTTTGTATCGTTGACATTAACACCAATGTTGAATGCCTATTTGATGAAAGGAGGCGAACAAAAAAAATCTAAATTTTACAATTTAACCGAACCTTATTTCAAAAAATTAAACAGCAATTATGCCGATGCATTAGGGAGATTTATGGCTAAAAAATGGTGGAGTTTCCCCATTCTATTCGCTTGTTTTGCATTAATTTTTGTTTTTTATAATTTAATTCAAAAAGAAACGGCTCCCTATGACGACCGTAGCTCTTTAATACTAAGAATAACTGCTCCAGAAGGATCCAGCTACGAATATACAGATCGTTTCATGCAAGAAATCTCTAAGTTAGTAGATGACTCTATACCTGAAAAAAAAGTAAGTTTAGTGGTTACCTCACCTGGATTTGGATCTTCTTCCGTAAATAGTGGTTTTGTACGTCTGTCGCTAAAAGAACCTGGCGAAAGAAAGTTGTCTCAAGAAGAAATTGCAGACAATCTGACCAAATGGACCAAACAATATCCAAATGCCAAAACATCTGTCACGCAACAACCTACTATTTCTGTAAACAGACGTGGCGGTTTACCAATACAATACATTATACAAACTCAAAACTTTAGTAAGCTAGAAGAGAAAATTCCCGTGTTTATGGACGAAGTGGATAACGATCCTACTTTTTCAATGTCTGATGTGAATCTAAAGTTTAATAAGCCTGAACTTAACGTTACTATTGATCGTGAAAAAGCAGAAAGTTTAGGGATATCGGTTATTGATATTGCACAAACATTACAGCTTTCCTTAAGTGGACAACGTTTTGGTTATTTCATGAAAAAAGGGAAACAATACCAAGTAATTGGACAATTTGATCAACAAGATCGTTCAAAACCATTGGATTTAACCTCAATGTATGTTAAAAATAACAAAGGGGATTTAATTCAAATGGATAACATTGTAAGTATTGAAGAGCAAAGCAAGCCACCTCAGTTGTATCATAATAACCGATTCATGTCAGCAACGGTTTCTGCGGGTCTAGCTCCAGGCAAAAGTATCAATGACGGAATTGAAGCAATGGAAAAAATTAAAGCCAAAGTCCTTGATGATACGTTTACAACCGATTTAGGGGGTGAATCCAGAGATTTTGTCGAAAGTAGTTCTAATACTTCTTTTGCTTTTGGATTGGCTTTATTATTAATCTTTTTAATTCTGGCAGCTCAGTTTGAAAGTTTTATCGATCCGTTTATCATCATTCTAACCGTTCCTATGGCCGTTGCAGGTGCTTTATTCTCCTTGTGGCTATTTGATCAAACGTGGAATATCTTTAGTCAAATTGGAACCGTAATGTTGATTGGATTAGTAACTAAAAACGGAATTTTAATTGTAGAATTTGCCAACCAACTGCGAGAACAGGGAAAACCGAAACTAGAAGCCATTCTAGAAGCTTCAGAAGCACGTTTAAGACCTATTTTAATGACCAGTTTAGCGATTTCACTTGGTGCTTTGCCTATTGCCATGTCACTTGGCGCAGCGTCTACCAGTAGAATTGGTATGGGAGTTGTTATTGTAGGAGGAACTATCTTTTCTTTAGTTCTAACCTTATTTGTAATTCCAGCACTCTATTTTATGTGGTCTAAAGCCAAAAAGCACTATCCTGAATTTGAACACATCGAAGAATATGAAAATGAAAGTAAATAACATTATGTCTACTAAAATACTACTTCAAAGTCTGTTGATCTTCTTTTTGTGTGTTCTACAAGGAAATGCACAGGAACTATTAACGCTGAAAGACGCGGTACAAATAGCTTTGCAAAACAATTACGAAATTAAGATTGCCCAAAACGATTTGAAAATTGATGAAAGTAACGTCGCTCCAGGAAATGCGGGAATGTTACCAAGTGCAACCGCGTCAATTGTCAAAAATAACAATATCCAAAATCTTTCACAAACACGTGCTGACGGAACAACAAACAGCCTTGATAACGCTAAAAATAATAGATTGGATTATGGTGTAAGTTTAGATTGGACTATTTTTGATGGCTTAAGAATGTTTGCGATGCGTGACCAACTTAGAGAGTTGCAAAAACTGGGAGAGAATCAATTAAAGCTTACGATAATTACAAAAATCAGTGATATCCAAGCCGCTTATTTTGATTTGGTACAACAACAACAACAATTATCCGCGCTAGACAGTACGTTAGTTATTTCAAATCAACGAGTAAATTTGGCACAAAACAGATTTACCATTGGAAAAGCATCAAAATTAGAAGTTCTGAATGCCCAAGTAGACATCAATACAGACAAGGTAAGCTTGTTGAGACAAAAAGAAATGTATGCTAACGCTAAAGTTTTACTAAATCAAATTTTAGCAAGAGACCTTACTATTGATTTTAAAGTAGCTGAAGTCTTCACCATGGAAAAACAATTGGATTTTGCCGAGTTAAAAGCTTTCGCAGAAAAACAAAACCCACAAGTTGAAGCGCTTATTATTAGTAAAAAAGTAGCTGAATTAGAACTAAAAAAAATAAAATCGGGGCGCTACCCTACCGTAAAAGTCAACACGGGTTATAATTTTTCTGATACTGAATCTAGTCTCGGTTTTACAACACAATCCTCCGCTAGAGGCCTCAACTATGGTTTCAGCGCTTCTTTAAATCTGTTTGACGGTTTTGCACAAAAGCGTAATGAGAAAATAGCATCCCTTCAAATTGACAATTCTAGTATCCAAATTGAGCAACAAAGCCTGGCACTTCATGCACAATTAACAACCGCATATCAAACTTATGTAACCAACTTAGAATTGATCGAACTAGAAGAAAAAAACGAGGCTATTGCCAAACAAAATCTAGATATTACCTTAGATAAATTCCGTATTGGAACAATAACCACCTTAGAGTTTAGAACCGCACAGTTGAATTACGTGAATGCCACAGTACGATACAGCAACGCACAATTTCAGGCAAAGCTGTCAGAAATTGCTTTACGAGAATTAGCCGGGAATATTAATTTTTAAATTTCCCCATCTTATTCAACAACGCATATTAATTTTTCTTTCAATTGGTAGCGATAACTTCGTAGAATACAATACAATATTTCACAACTTATATTTCCATAACATCTCAAGTCAGCTTATATCACATCAAATGATATAAGCTGACTTTTTTTATAATCATAGTTTGAACAATACTCGTTATAATTATTAAAACACGCCTAATATTCATACACATTTACAACTATCACTATAAAATACTGAAATATTTGCATAAACATGTACTTTATCGTTAAAATTAAGATTTCAACGACTATATTATTTTTCTGACTAATTATATTTTAATATTTGCCAAAATTAAAATAATAAAACATTTTAATTTCATTTATAAATAGTACAAATCGCTTTTAATTTTTTAACAACCCCAAATTTCATCTATTATGAAAAAAATTATCTTAACACTAGCAATGGGCATCCTCTTAATGAGCTGTAGTAATGAACCTATTGCATTAGAAACAAGTACAACTGCCAAGGTCGCACTAACTTCTAAAACTTTGATTGCCGCAAGTACTACAATGCCAAACTCAGGTTACTCATTATCTACTTATGACAGCTGTACTACCGATTGTATTGCTGCAGGAACTAATACCTTTTTCGAAAAAACAAGTTCCAAAATTGTTTCTTGGGGAGGTCTTAATGATGACAAATTTTCAAAAACAATTTATATCAAATATTTTAACACTAGAACTGAATTCAAATTATTGGTTCTTAGCACAGAAAAGTTTGCTGACCTTGTAATCAATGGAACTTCTGTAGGAATAGGTGCTGCTGCAAATACATGGGGAGAGTATTCTATTCCACTTGAAAGCGGCTGGAAAGCATGTGATACGAAAAGTATTCACCTACAAGTTACCGGAGATGGCCCACAAGGTGTATTTGATATTAATTATGGTCTTGTAGGAATGTGTGCTAGCGGTTGTGAAACTGTATTTTCTGGAAAGGCAATTTCCTGTACTAGCTCTCGTGAAGCTGAATATACATTCACTTCTAAAGAAGCGATTTCTAATTTAAAAATTCAAGGTGGCTTAACAAATTTTACTGGTGCTAATGCTACTGTAACTGTAACTGGTGGTACTTTAATTGCGTCACAAAGCACTCCGGGAGGAAGCTCTAACCGTATAATCAAAGTTGAAGGAAGTGTAGCTGCATGTGAAAAAATCACAATCAACGTCAAATGGAATTCAAGTAATTCAGGCGCAGTTATCACCGGAGCTTGGTCTGCTAGCGGAACAGGGATTACAGTTGATGAAATTTTAGGATTAGAGTGTCGATAATAAAACCATATTATAAAAAAATAAAAAGAGAGCAATTGCTCTCTTTTTTTATGATGTATTTTGAGAAAAAAAAAACATGCAAACTTGAAACCTAAAATTCATTAAAACAATTCAAATACAGCGACTTAAATGCATTTTCAGGGATACAAATTTACCAATTCCAACATCTTAGAAGCAAAATAACCAAATTAGTCCTCTTAAAAAAATCATTCTGAGTTATTATTTACTGTAAAACTTATGAGGCTATCTTCCCCTATAATATAGTCGATTCTTAGTGTGATTGCACCATCCTCCATTAGGGTAACGCAATTACAGCTTTAGAACTTCTTTGAATCTGTTTTTAAGATTACACTAGGTTTATGTCCATACAAATGAATTACAACATCCATAATAAGGCACTGCAGTACCCAACGTCCGGCAAAGTTATCAGGAATTGCTTTACGAGAATTAATAGAAATTATTAATTTTTAAATTAAATTTGCCGAAATACTTTACTCTAGATGATTTCATACAACCCAAAAGATTGGATTACTTTTATTTTTCGATTTCATAAAGCCGATACTTTCCGTCAACTGATTCCTATGATGATTTTCATCGGAACATATTCGGCCTGTATTGCCTATTTAGAAATAGAATATTGGGATTTACCCGAAGACAGTCACGTGAAAAACATTTCTATCATGCATGGAATGCTGGGTTTTGTGATCTCTTTATTACTAGTTTTCAGGACTAATACTGCCTATGATCGTTGGTGGGAAGGCCGAAAGATTTGGGGGGGTTTAGTTAACAACAGCCGAAATCTAGCAATTAAGCTTTCGGTTATTTTAAAAGAAGATAAAGACAGAGTTTTTTTCCGAAAAATAATACCTACTTATGCATCAATTTTAAATAAACATTTAAAAGATGAGGAAACCGGCAAACAATTATTTGATGATATTGTATTAGAGCATCATAAACACAGGCCTAACCAAGTCGCTAAAATGTTATTTCAAAGAGTCAATGAACTTTACAGCACAAACAAAATAACTGGAGACCAACTTATAATACTCAATCATGAAGTGCAATCCTTCACTGATATTTGTGGTGCTTGTGAACGAATTAAAAACACTCCTATCCCCTATTCTTACAGTGCTTTTATCAAGAAGTTCATCTTTTTTTATGTGATGACTTTGCCTTTTGGATATGTATTTAATTTGGGCTATTATGTAATTCCCGTAGTTGTATTTATCTTTTATGTTCTGGCCAGTTTAGAATTGATTGCAGAGGAAATCGAAGATCCATTTGGGAATGACGCTAATGATTTACCTACAAAAAAAATAGCAGAAAATATCAAAAGACATGTCGAGGAATTACTTTAAAATTTATTCAATTTAACTTTATTTACTGATTTTTAAAAGAATGTTTTTAATCTAATAGTAATACCGTAAATTTTTCATTTGAATATTTTTATCTTTTGTCAACATTATAGCTTCGCTTATTTCATCAAGTAAGTTCCTTCTGTTCATAAACTAATTCTATGAATCAAAGCTACAGCAAATCTCCAAATATATTGGGCAAGTACATAATTTCATCACGATCATCAGACATGAAATTCTATTAGATACCTACTAAAAATATATAAATTAATCAACGTATTTAAAATACGATGCGTAAAAAAAAACACCATTTACTAAGCGTTTTTTAAGCTTTCTATAGCCTAGCGTTTTTAAATACTTTTCTTCAAAAACGACCAAATTGTTATTTAATTCTATTATATTTACGATATAACACTGTTAAACGGCTAAAACACGTACTGAATTTCACATTTATTTAAATATCAATTCTACGTATTTAGTTCTATATTAATTAAAACCAACAATTATGAAAACAATGACTTGTAAACAACTTGGAGGAGCATGTGAAGAAAAATTCCATGGTAATACTTTTGAGGAAATAGCAGAATTGAGTAAAAACCACGCTCTGGAAATGATTCAAAAAAAGGACGATGCCCACAGTAAAGCAATGAGAGAAATGCAAGAGTTAATGCATTTTCCAGAGGGTATGAATGCATGGTACGAAAACAAAAGAAAAACTTTTGAAACCTTACCAAAATCTGAAAATTAGAAAATTCCTTTTTGTCGCGAAGAATTAGCCAAAAAAATGGTTGCCTAATTTACTTTGTAAATTTGTGGTACTATTTGTAATTACTTTTGCAAAAAACGTTCAACCACTAGCAAAATATTTGAGTTTAAACTTTGTGCAATGATATTCATCAGATGAAAATTATATCCTTTTTAACAAAGTAAGATTTAACTAATTGGTTTATTTTCATTACGTTTATAACTCTTTCTTTATAAACTACTTCTATGAATCGCAACTACATCCATCCTCCTAATTTATCGAGTGAAAAATCGTTAAAAACATTAGTTGAAAATAGAACTGTTTACAATTTGAATCATTGTGAATTAAACCTGTTTGAAACTTACAAAGAATCACAATTAGTGCCTTTGAAATTTAATGATTTGGTAGTAACCAGTATGTTACGAGGAAAGAAAGTAATGCATCTTTTTGACGAGCCAAGTTTTGAATACTTGCCTGGTGAAACTGTAGTTATTCCTTCTAATGTTGAAATGAAAATTGATTTCCCTGAAGCCACAAAAAATAATCCTACCCAATGTTTAGCTTTGGCGATAGACCAACAAAAAATAAATGATACACTGCATTTTTTAAATGACCGTTACCCTAAAGAAGGTAACAGTCAATTTTGGCATTTAAACTACCAAAACTACTATTTCTACAACAATGTCGAATTAGCGACAACCATCAATAAATTGATAAAAGAATGTATGAGTACATCTATTACAAAAGATGTATTGGCTGATTTGACGTTGCAAGAATTACTCATTAGAATTGTGCAGACACAAACAGCCAAATCTATCGAGGATGGACTTTATTCAGACCCAAATAGTCCTATAACTCAAGTATTGGAGTACATTCGACAAAATATAAGAGAAAACATAAGCCTTAAAAACTTGAGTGAGAAAGCTTGTATGAGTACAACATCTTTTTATCGTTTTTTCAAGAGAGAATTAGGCATGACGCCAATAGAATTTGTTATTAGAGAAAAAATAAAATGCGCAAAGCAGTTACTAAAAAATCCGGCAATCCAAATTAATGAAGTGTGTCATTTATCTGGATTTGAAGACAGTAATTACTTCATTCGTTTGTTTAAAAAGCACGAAGGCATTACACCGAAGCAATACCAATTGTTATACGTGAATTAGATCATTCTATATATTTGACAGGCTCTAAGTCTTTTTCTTCCTCAGGAGTAAAGATTCTATATTCAATTCGGAATGTCTTTTTTAATGGGGTTTCCAAAGAAAATCCTCCCACTCCAAAAGCATCAATTACATCCAAAGTAAAATGCGTATGTTTCCAATATTCGAATAAATCCTTATCTACCCAAAACTCAGTATCTTCTATGACACCAATGCAAACATCACCCAATCTTTGATAAAAGCCACCTTTTTCAAAACATTGTGGCTGCGTACCTTCACAGCATCCTCCGGCCTGATAAAACATCAAGTCACCATGTTTTTCCTGCAATATTTTTATTAATTCTACTGCCTTTTCGGTTGCGTCAATTCTTCTTGTCATCTTTTGTTCTATAAAACGTGAATATTAATTCGGTCTTTATTTGTTGTTGCTAAAATTAAAAAAAGGCAAGTCTTTCAACTTACCTTTTCTATCTCTAATTTTGCATTCTAAAAGAATCCTAATTTCTTTTTATCGTACGAAATCAACATGTTTTTTGTTTGTTGATAGTGTGCAAGCATCATTTTATGATTTTCACGTCCAATTCCAGACTGTTTATACCCTCCGAAAGGAGCTCCCGCAGGATAAGAATGGTATTGATTTATCCAAACACGACCCGCTTGAATTGCTCTTGGAACCTGATAAATCTCATGTGCATCACGTGTCCAGAGTCCAGCACCCAAACCATACATAGTATCATTTGCAATAGCGATGGCTTCTTCAGTTGTTTTAAAAGTGGTAACTGCCAAAACAGGTCCGAAGATTTCTTCCTGAAAAATACGCATTTTATTGTTCCCTTTAAAAAGGGTAGGCTTGATATAATATCCTGTAGAAAGATCTCCTTGCAAAAGGTTCTCCTCTCCACCTGTCAAGACTTCAGCTCCTTCTTCTTTTCCTAGTTTAATATAGTTAAGAATTTTTTGTTGTTGAACCAATGAAGTCTGCGCTCCCATCATCGTTGTTTTATCTAATGGATTGCCCAACTTGATGGCCTCAGTTCTTTCAATTACTCTAGCTATAAATTTATCATATATATCTTCATGCACTAATAGTCGTGACGGACACGTACATATTTCTCCTTGATTCAAAGCAAACATTACTGCTCCTTCGATCGCCTTATCAAAGAAATCATCATCGGCATCACCAACAGATTTCATAAAAATATTCGGTGATTTACCTCCTAATTCTAATGTTACTGGAATAATATTTTCAGTGGCATATTGCATTACTAGACGTCCTGTAGGTGTCGATCCTGTAAACGCCGCTTTTGAGACTTTTTTGTTTGTTACCAAAGCTCTTCCCAACTCTGCTCCAAAACCATTCACAATATTAATTACTCCTGGGGGAAGAAGATCCCCTATCAATTCCATTAAAACTAATATGGAAATAGGAGTACTTTCTGCCGGTTTTAGTACCACAGTATTACCTGCTGCTAAAGCTGGCGCCAGTTTCCAAACCGCCATTAATATTGGAAAATTCCAAGGAATAATTTGAGCAATTACACCTAACGGCTCGCTCAAAGCTATAGATACCGTTTGTGAATCTAATTCAGCGATCGAGCTCTCTTCAGCACGAATAACTCCTGCAAAATATCTGAAATGGTCAATTGCCAATGGAATATCAGCTGCCATTGTTTCTCGAATGGCTTTCCCGTTATCTATCGTTTCTACTGTAGCGATATACTCCAAGTTATCCTCAATTCTCTGCGCAATTTTATTCAATAAATTACTTCTTTCTGTAGCTGAAGTTTTCCCCCAAGTTTGAAAGGCTTCATAAGCTTTATCTACAGCAAGTTCTAAATCTTCTTTCGTCGAATGTGCGGCTTGTGTAAACACCTTTCCGTCAATTGGACAAATCACATCAAAATATTCACCTTTAACGGGTGCTACGAACTTCCCACCTATATAATTATCGTATTTTGCCTTAAACTCAGGTCTTGAAACTATGTTACTCATATCTTACTAATTTAAATTTTATCAAATATAGTTTGATAAAGCAGATTAGTATAGCACTATTCCCCCAATCAATAGCATTAAATTTTCATATGTATTTTTTTATAGTTATTATTTTGTATTATTCACAAATCCTTAGAAGTTCGAGTATTAATTCCCTAGTAGGGATACTTTTAAAATATGTCATTTCTATGCTAAAAAACCAAAAAAATAGTTTCTTACTACAACCTGCAATCCTTATATTTGCAACCTTATTAAAATTGACAGATGAAAATATCTTATAATTGGTTAAAACAATTCATAAAAATAGACTGGAACTCCGAAGAAACAGCAGCATTGCTTACAGATCTAGGTCTAGAAGTAGAAGTTGTTGAAAAATACCAGTCCGTAAAAGGTGGTTTAGAAGGAATAGTAGTAGGACATGTCCTGACTTGCGTTCCTCATCCGGATGCCGACAGACTAAAAATAACAACTGTTGATTTAGGCGATGGCGTACCGTTACAAATTGTATGTGGAGCAAATAATGTAGATGCTGGACAAAAGGTTCCAGTAGCAACAATAGGCACTGTATTATATGATGCAACAGGAGTTGCTTTTACCATAAAAAAAGGGAAAATTCGCGGACAGGAAAGTCACGGAATGATTTGTGCCGAAGACGAGTTAGGTCTTGGGACTGGTCATGACGGGATTATGATATTAGATGATTCCATTGCTGCAGGTACAAAAGCAGCAGAGGTATTTAAAATAGAAAATGATGAAGTATTCGAAATCGGACTTACGCCTAATCGCGCCGATGCGATGAGTCATTTAGGAACAGCTCGTGACTTAAGAGCCGGTTTACTGCAAAGTGGAGTAAATGTTGAATTAATCACTCCTTCTGTTAGCAATTTTAGAGTCGACATGAGAACGCTTAAAATTGATGTAAACGTAGAAGAAATTCTATTAGCACCGCGTTATTGTGGTGTTACCATTTCAGGAATTACGGTAAAACCGTCTCCTAACTGGTTGCAAGATCGATTAAAAGCAATAGGAATTACTCCTAAAAATAATGTAGTTGATGTAACTAATTATGTTTTACATGAATTAGGTCAACCGCTACATGCCTTTGACGCTGCAAAAGTCAACGGAAAAATAATTGTTAAAACATTGCCTTCTGGAACGAAGTTCACAACATTAGACGATGTTGAAAGAACACTTCATGAAGAAGATCTAATGATTTGTGACGAAAAAGGACCATTATGTATTGCCGGAGTTTTTGGCGGTAAAAATTCAGGTGTGTCAGAGCATACTACTTCTATTTTCCTTGAAAGTGCTTATTTTAATCCAGTGAGCATTCGTAAAACAGCCAAAAGACACCAATTGAATACCGACGCTTCTTTCCGTTTCGAAAGAGGAATCGACCCTACAATTACTGCCTATGCACTAAAGCGTGCAGCTTTGTTAATTCAAGAGGTAGCTGGTGGCGAAATCACATCTGATCTAATTGACGTTTACCAAAAGAAAATGGAAGATTTCTCCGTATTCTTAAACTTTGGGAATGTTGCTAAAATTATTGGACAAGAAATACCAAAAGATACTATTAAACAAATTTTAGTTTCATTAGACATTAAAGTGAATAGCTTTTCAGAAACTGGACTAGGTTTAACAATCCCTGCTTACCGTGTTGATGTACAAAGAGAAATTGACGTAATAGAAGAAATATTAAGAGTATACGGATACAACAACATCAGTTTTTCTAAGAAACTGAATGCGACCGTGTCTAATTCTCCTAGAAATGAAGATTATAAATTACAAAATATAGTTGCCACACAATTAAATTCTCAAGGATTTAATGAAATGATGGCCAATTCACTTACAACAGCCTCTTACATTGAACTTTCAGATATGCTGAAAGAAGAACACAATGTAACGATGTTGAATCCATTAAGTAATGATTTAGCAACATTGCGACAATCTTTATTGTTTTCTGGACTAGAAGCCATATCCTATAATATCAATCGCAGAAATAGTGATTTGAAATTATTTGAATTTGGAAAAACCTACCATAAATTTTTATCAGGTTTTGAAGAGCACAAACACCTAACATTATTTCTAACAGGAAATAGAAGTAAAGAAAGTTGGACTACAACACAAAAATCGTCTGATTTCTTTTTATTCAAAGGTTATGTAGATGCAGTTCTAGCTAGATTTGGAATTCAAAAAACACAAAATAGCCCCGCAACATCTGACGTATTTTCAGAAGGAATTGCAATTGGAGCTGGTCATAACGCGCTAGTTGAATTTGGAGTTGTAAAGAAATCAATCCTAAAACATTTTGGAATCAAGCAAGAAGTGTTTTATGCCGACTTTAATTGGGCTGTCATTATTAAAATGATATCCAATAAAATAAAATTTACGGAAATCCCAAAATACCCTGAAGTAAGAAGAGATTTAGCCTTGTTAGTAGACGAAAGCGTGACATACGACAGTATTTACACCATTGCAAAACAGAGTGAAAAAAACCTTTTAAAAGACGTTAATTTATTTGATGTTTATGAAGGAAGCAATTTACCTGAAGGTAAAAAGTCATATGCATTAAGTTTTATCATACAGGACAATGCAAAAACTTTGACCGATGCTCAAATTGATAAAATCATGGGGAAACTGCAAAAGAATTTTGAATCAGAACTAGGAGCTACTCTACGATAAACTGTTCTAATCAGCATAAGAAAAAGCCCAATTCTAACTTTTAGAATTGGGCTTTTTTATACAAAAAAAGTCCTGTAAAACACAGGACTTTTCAACTAACAAAAACCAACCTCTTAATTGAAATTATTGTTTTGGTAATACAACCGTATCTACCACGTGAATCACACCATTTGATTGATTTACATCAGCAATTGTTATTTGTGACATTGTACCATTTTCATCTGTAATGTATAATTTCTTAGCTTTCATCCAAGCCGTTAAAGTTCCACCGCTAACTGTTTTCAATTTAGCTTTTCCGTTTCCTGCTTTTATTGCTTTAGCTATATCAGCAGCATTCATTTTTCCTGCTACCACATGGTAGGTAAGAATCGTTTGCAACATTTTTATATTTTCAGGTTTTAATAACGTTTCTACTGTTCCCATAGGTAATTTAGCAAAAGCCGCATTTGTAGGTGCAAAAACTGTAAAAGGACCTTTTCCTTGTAGTGTTTCTACTAATCCAGCTGCTTTTACTGCAGCTACTAATGTGGTGTGGTCTTTTGAATTAACTGCATTTTCGATAATGTTTTTTGAAGGATACATCGCTGCTCCACCAACCATTACTGTTTTTTGAGCGAATGATGTTGCTCCAAATACTAATGCCATAAAGGCTACTGATAAAAATTTTCTAGTTCTCATAAATCTATTTATTAAGTTATATAAAAGCATTTACGCCACAAAAGCGGTTATGGTTTTAAAAAAAATAAACTATTACAGAAAATTTTCATAAACCTATGTTTTTCAAGTACTTAAAAAATAATAAAAATATACTTTAAACATAGACCATGTAGTTAACTAAAACCTGAATTTCATCTAGCTACATTTCATCTATCAATGCGTCATGCTAATTATCCAACGCAGCTAAAGTCCAATTGAAAATCAACTCGAAAGTGCAGAACCACACATTTATAAAAGCACAGTCCTAGCCCTGATAGCAATGAAAATCCTTTATGATTTTTCTTTAAAATCATAAAGATTGTAATGGATAGCAGGAAATAGCTCTAAAAAAAGGCATAAAAAAAGCCTCACATTACTGTGAGGCTCTCTTATTATAAGAAATAGTGAGAATTATTTTTTCTCAGACTTTTCCATTTTAGCTTTCAATGCAGCTAATACATCATTGCTATCTCCTAAAGTAGAAGCAGGTGCATTAGTTGAGTTTGAAGCTGAAGAATTATTTTCAGTAACTGCTTTCACATTTTTCTCTTCTTCTTCACGGAAGATAGCAGTGTGAGATGCAACTACTCTTTTGAATTCTTTGTTGAATTCGATTACTTTGAAATCAGCAGATTCACCTTTTTTCAATTTCTTACCATCTTCTTTTTCAAGGTGACGAGTAGGAATGAAAGCAACGATATCATCTCCAAATTCTACAGTAGCTCCTTTGTCAACAATCTCAGCGATTTCACCTGTGTGGACAGTTCCAACAGCAAATGAACCTTCGTATTGATCCCAAGGATTAGGAGTAGTTTGTTTGTGACCTAAAGATAATTTACGTCCGTCAACATCTAATTCTAATACTACTACATCAAGTTTCTCTCCAACATTTACAAATTCAGATGGATGTTTGATTTTCTTAGTCCAAGATAAGTCAGAGATGTAAATTAATCCATCAATTCCTTCTTCAAGTTCTACGAAAATACCAAAGTTTGTAAAGTTTCTAACGATACCAGAATGTTTAGAACCTACTGGGTATTTAGAAGTAATGTCAGTCCAAGGATCTTGAGACAATTGTTTGATACCTAATGACATTTTACGGTCATCTCTATCTAATGTTAAGATAACAGCTTCAACAACATCACCTACTTTTACGAAATCTTGAGCAGAACGTAAATGAGTAGACCAAGACATTTCAGAAACGTGGATTAAACCTTCAACACCTTCAGCAACTTCTATGAAAGCACCGTAATCAGCGATTACAACTACTTTACCTTTTACTTTGTCTCCAATTGCTAATTTAGCATCTAGAGCATCCCAAGGGTGAGCGTTTAATTGTTTCAATCCTAATTGAATTCTTGTTTTCTCATCATCGAAATCAAGGATTACAACATTTAATTTTTGATCTAATTCAAGAACTTCAGATGGGTGGTTGATTCTTGACCAAGAAAGGTCAGTAATGTGAATCAATCCATCAACACCACCTAAATCAATAAAGACACCATAAGAAGTAATGTTTTTAACAACACCTTCTAATACTTGTCCTTTTTGTAATTGACCGATGATCTCTTTTTTCTGTACTTCAATATCCGCTTCAATAAGCGCTTTGTGAGATACAACAACGTTTTTAAATTCGTGGTTGATTTTCACAACTTTGAATTCCATTGTTTTATTTACGTAAACATCGTAATCTCTAATTGGTTTAACATCAATTTGAGATCCTGGTAAAAACGCTTCAATTCCGAAAACGTCAACGATCATACCACCTTTAGTTCTGCATTTTACAAAACCATTAACGATTTCTCCTGTTTCGTTAGCCGAAATAACTCTATCCCATGATTTGATAGTACGTGCTTTTCTGTGAGATAAAACTAGTTGTCCAGTTTTGTCTTCACGGATGTCAATTAATACTTCAACAGTATCACCTACTTTTAATGCTGGGTTGTAACGGAATTCGTTTAAAGAAATAACACCTTCCGATTTTGCGTTGATATCAACGATAACGTCTCTATCTGTAATTCTAACAACAGTTCCATCAACTACTTCTTCTTGATCAGTAGAAATAAATGTTTTTGTAACTAATTCTTCGAATTCTTTTAAGTTTTCTTGATTAACTGGATCAATACCTTCTTCGAAGTTATGCCAGTTAAAATTTGCTAAAAACTCTTCTTGTGATTGTACTTGTTCAGACATGCTGATAAAAATTTGTATTCTGTATTCTCTCGAGTTTCTTAATGCGACAGAAAACAACAGAAGTTGTTTGTATAATTTATTGATACCCAAAGGAAACTCTTACTCACCAAAAGGTGTGCAAAATTAATACTTTTTTATTTAACTACAAAATAAATTACACCCTGATAATTAATTAAGAACAGACAAATACTAATTTAACATTAAATTAGCATAAACAGCTATTTTTCAGGAGCATAAACACATTTCATTCTAATCAAGTTTCCTCCTGCTCTCGCCTTTATCTCTCCATTTCATTGCGAGGATATCGGCTCCATCAGGGCTATTTACAACTTATAGAACTTCTAATATACAAATAACCCGATGCTTTTGAGACATCGGGTCATAAATTTTAAAAATTATTTACTTGTTAATGACTTACAGCAGCCACATCCTCTGGATGATGTTTGTGTTTAAACAACACCGCAAAAGCAATTGCAATAATTAAGGCATAGCCTGCAAACGAAAGCCAAATGTTATGCCATTCTCTAACACCGTTATTAGTAAAAAAGTTATCGATAACTATTCCGCTGACAATCCCTCCAAAGAAGGCGCCAAAACCGTTAGACATCATCATAAACAATCCCTGCGCACTGGAACGAATTCTAAAGTCGGTAGTAGTTTCAATAAACAACGATCCTGAAATGTTAAAAAAGTCAAACGCCATACCGTATACAACACAAGACATAATAATCATCCATAATCCATCTCCAGGATTACCATAAGCAAATAATCCAAAACGTAAAACCCAGGCAAACATCGATATAAGCATCACTTGCTTAATCCCAAATCGCTTTAAGAAAAAAGGAATTGCTAAAATAAATAAGGTTTCAGATATTTGAGAAATCGACATGATAATTGTTGAATACTTCGACACAAAAGAGTCGGCGTATTTAGGTGTATTTGCAAAATCTGATAAATAAGTATCTCCATACATATTCGTCAATTGCAATGCGCCACCTAGAAACATAGAAAAAATAAAAAACAATGCCATTTTATAGGTGCCAAATAACTTGAAGGCATCTAACCCCAATTTTTCGGTCCAAGTCGCATTTTTAACAACTGATTTTTGTGCAGGACATTTGGGTAATGTAAATGAATAAATTCCTAAAACTAAAGAAGCAACTCCAGAAATGTAAAACATATTAACTGACGCCTTGTTTCCCGATAAATTAGTCATCCACATGGCAGCAATAAAACCAATAGTTCCCCATACTCTGATAGGAGGAAAAACCTTTACAACATCAAAGTTATTGTTTTTCAAAATATTATAAGCCACTGAATTTGATAGCGAAATTGTAGGCATATAAAACATCATAGCCAGAAATATAACCCAATAAAAAACGGTAGGGCTATCAACTTGTGGTATATAAAAAATAGCAAAGCCACTTAAAATATGTAATATCCCGTATAATTTTTCAGCATTAATCCATCTATCGGCAATAATCCCTATTAGTGCAGGCATTATAATTGACGCAATTCCAAGAGTTGAAAACACAGCCCCAAATTCGGCACCACTCCATCCTTTAGTCCCAAACCAGTAATTCCCAACAGTAATCAACCACGCTCCCCAAACAAAGAACTGAAGAAAACTCATTACCGTCAATCTATTTTTAATTCCCATAAAATGAATTCTTATATTTTAAATAACAAAAGCCCGTAAATCTAATATTAAAAATGATATCTACAAAAAAATTACTCTGTTTTAGTAACTTCATCGACTAACCCTAATACAATCTCAAATTGTTCTTCGCGCGTAAGATGAGAATTGTCAATCTCGATAGCATCTTCTGCCAGTACCAACGGTGAATTATCCCTGTGCGTGTCAATATAATCTCTTTCTTCTACATTTTTAAGAACTTCTTCATAAGTAACATCATCCCCTTTCTGAATTAATTCATCGTAACGCCTTTGAGCTCGGGTACTTGCACTCGAAGTCATGAATATTTTAAGTTCGGCATCTGGAAAAACAACGGTACCTATATCTCTGCCATCCATAACAATTCCTTTGTCTTTTCCCATTTCTTGTTGCTGTTCCACTAATTTCGCACGTACTTCTGATATCGTAGCTACTTTACTTACGAAACTTGACACTTCAATGGTTCTAATTTCTTTTTCAACATTAACATCGTTCAAATACATTTCAGCAAAACCCAACTCTGGATTGTATCTGAATTGTAGTCGAATTTTAGCAAGGCTATTTATTAAGGATTCTTTGTCAAAATTTTCAGCGGTTATATATCCGTTTTGCATTGCAAATAATGCGATAGCACGATACATAGCACCGGTATCTACATAAACGTAGCCTAAATGATTAGCTAATTGTTTGGCTAAAGTACTTTTTCCTGTAGATGAAAATCCATCTATTGCAATTGTAATTTTTTTATTCAAAATAGTATTATTGAAAGTTAATTGTTAAACCAAAAAGACTCGTATTTCCTGCTAAAGTATATCTTGAGTAGGAGTAATTAAATTTTAATTTATTGAATTTTAATCCAAATCCCAGTGAAACACCTGAGAAATTTCTTTGTTCCAGAATTCGCAATTCTTCGGCTCTTCTAAAATTATAGCCTAATCTCAGATTAAAGGATTTTTGAGGAAAAAGCTCCACTCCAAAAATAACATGTCGCAAAGCATTATTTACAAATGATACTTTTTCTTCGGTAGAAGTGCCATCAAGAGACGATTGCGCTCGAACAGGATTAGAAAAAGCAATATTCCATTGTTGCAAATTCTCTAATGTAAGATGCCATCGAAGAGGAACATGTTCTAACTCTTGAGAAACACCCACAATTACTTCAAGAGGTAATTTTTCTCGCACCTCAGAATAAGTTGTAAATTGAGTACCTATATTTCTAATAACCAAACCCCAGTTTACGTCATTTCTTTCGTCAATAAAAATAGCCCCTATATCAATCGCCCCTCCTAATGAATTATAACTTTCGAGTGTTGAAGAAATTAATTTTGCATTGGCCCCAATATGCATCGTCGTGTTCGGAATATTATAGGCATATCCCGCCGAAAGCGCAATCTCACTACCAGTGAATGAAGCTGTAGGCTCACCAGCTTCGTCATAGCCATCAAAACTACCGTAATTCACGTAATTCACACCCATTTGAAATGTTTGTAAATGACGGTCATAAGTATAGGCATAAGAAGCTGTACCATAAGTAACCTCCCCATAATAACTACCATAATTTAATGCCAAATGGTTGTCCATTTCTACATTTATTGTTGAAGGATTAAAATTAACCTGATTCACATCGTCATCATAAATCGTAATGGTTTTTCCACCGAGCGCTGCCTGCCTTGGAGAAGTCACCAAATTTAAAAACTGATAGGTATACTTGCCTCCTATTTGACTGTAACTTACAGTGCAAACGAGGAACAAAACGTATAATAAAAGTTTTTTGAACATGCTTTATAGCTGTATTTCTGTAAAATAAAACGCAATTGCGAAGATAAAATTATAATAGTAATAAACACGGGTTTTACATCTTCAAATTCCAAACAAATAAAATTCCAAAATCATCGCTTAATTATATTAGGCTTTGATTTTGGAATTAACTCTTTTAATGAAACTCTTTTACTTACAAGACTTTGGCATTTTTAACCTTCTGATCTGTAATTGCAATTTTTAAAACCTCACTCATTTCTTTTACATAATGAAACGTAAGACCCTGAATATATTCTGGTTTTATTTCGTCAATATCACTTTTATTTTCATGACATAAAATAATCTCTTTGATATTGGCACGTTTAGCCGCTAAGATTTTTTCTTTTATTCCACCTACAGGCAATACCTTCCCTCTTAAAGTAATCTCACCCGTCATCGCCATATTTTTCTTTACTCTTTTTTGAGTAAATACAGAAACTAAAGAAGTCAACATAGCAATACCTGCACTTGGTCCGTCCTTAGGCGTTGCACCTTCGGGTACATGTAAATGAATATTATATTTAGAGATGATCTCAGGGTTTAACCCCATAAGTTCCGCATTCGCTTTAATATATTCTAAAGCAATTGTAGCCGACTCTTTCATTACTGTACCTAAATTTCCAGTAATAGTCATCGTTCCTTTACCCGGAGAAATCAAAGACTCTATAAAAAGAATATCACCACCTACACTTGTCCAAGCTAACCCCGTCACTACACCAGCAACATCATTGCTTTCGTATTTGTCACGTTCTAATCTTGGAACACCTAGCACTTTTAAGATATCCTCATCAGTTACTTTTTTATTGTATTCTTCCTCCATTGCTACTGATTTAGCAGCATTTCGGATCACTTGCGCAATTTTTGCTTCTAATCCACGAACACCAGATTCACGAGTATATCCTTCAACAATTTTTTCCAATTGTTTTTTTCCAATCGTTAACTCTTTGGAAGTCAAACCATGTTCTTTTAACTGTCTTGGAAACAAATGTTGTTTCGCAATTTCTACTTTCTCTTCGATAGTATACCCAGACATCTTTATGATCTCCATACGGTCTCTTAATGCCGGTTGAATAGATGACATCGTATTTGAAGTAGCAATGAACATCACTTTAGACAAGTCATAACCCATTTCCAGGAAATTATCATAAAAAGAATTGTTTTGCTCGGGATCTAAAACTTCTAGTAAAGCAGACGATGGATCACCTTGACTACTTACTGACAATTTATCGATTTCATCTAAAACAAATACTGGATTTGATGTTCCAGCCTTTTTTAAACTTTGAATAATTCTTCCCGGCATTGCACCTATATACGTTTTTCTATGTCCTCTAATTTCAGACTCATCGCGCAAACCACCAAGTGAAATACGTACATATTCTCTACCTAATGCTTCTGCCACTGAACGTCCAATAGAAGTTTTACCCACTCCCGGAGGTCCTGTCAAACAAATAATTGGAGATTTCATATCATTTCGCAATTTTAAAACTGCTAAATGTTCTATCATTCTTTTCTTTACATCTTCTAATCCAAAATGATCGCGATCTAGTATTTTCTGAGCACGTTTCAAATCAAAATTATCTTTCGAAAATTCGTTCCAAGGTAACTCTAAAAACAAATCCAAATAATTTCTTTGAATTCCAAAATCAGGAGCCTGAGGATTCATTCGACGCATCTTAGACACTTCTTTTTCGAAATGTTTTTTGGTTTTATCATCCCATTTCTTAGACTTGGCCTTAACCAACATTTCATCTATTTCCTCTTCCTGTGTAGAACCACCCAACTCTTCCTGGATTGTTTTCATTTGTTGGTGCAAGAAATATTCTCTTTGTTGTTGATCTAGGTCAAAACGAACTTTTGATTGGATATCGTTTTTTAACTCCAGTTTTTGCAACTCAATGTTCATATAACGAAGCGTCTCTAAAGCTCTTTCTTTCAAATCATTGATCGCTAACAAATCTTGCTTTTCTTTAACAGACAAGTTCATATTTGAAGTAACGAAATTGATTAGGAAAGATTGGCTTTCAATATTCTTAATAGCAAATGTTGCTTCAGTTGGAATATTCGGACTTTCCTTTATAATTTGGATTGCTAATTCTTTTATTGATTCAAGAATAGCTAAAAATTCAGTATCTGTTTTATCAGGTCTATTTTCAGGAAAATCTTTAATACTTGCAGTAAGATAAGGATCCTCTGAAGTAACAGTATCAATTTCAAAACGTTTTTTACCTTGAAGAATAACGGTTGTATTACCATCAGGCATTTTTAAAACGCGTAAAATTCTGGCTACAGTTCCAATAGTATGAATATCCTCTTTAGTAGGATCTTCGTCTGACTCATCTTTTTGAGCTACAACACCAATGATTTTCCCTGCTGCATTTGCGTCATTAATTAGCTTAATCGATTTATCTCGACCGGCAGTAATAGGGATTACAACTCCCGGAAATAAAACCATATTACGTAGTGGTAAAATGGGTAAAGAATCTGGTAATTCTTCATTAATCATCTCCTCCTCATCTTCGGGAGTCAATAATGGTATTAATTCGGCTTCTGAGTCATATTCCTGTAGTGACAGATTGTCAATAGTAAGTATTTTATGATTTGACATATTATTTTTAAGTCTTTTTGTCATTAAAAAATTTCGTGTAGATAACAAATATAAGGTATCAGCAGTTTAAATTTGAATAAAACGTACATTAAACCCCATTATTCATTACTTGCATTAAAAATGCAATCTTTGTGCCATTTTAGAAAATATTTTGGGGGTTGACGCTACTTTCCATCAGATAATTCTAATTAAAAAGGCTGTAATTCCTTTCTTCGGCAATTCTATTTGTAGTATAACCTACTTTATTTCTTCTGTCTTTTTTATAAAACTAAGGACTATAAAACCCAACAAAAAGAAAACCGCCAGAATAAAAAATGAATTTCTCATCGAGTTTGTAATTGCTGCGACAAATCCAAAAACAAATGTCCCCACTACAATCGATATTTTTTCAGTAACGTCAAAAAAGCTAAAATAAGTAGCGTGATCTTCAGTCTCTGGTAATAATTTTGAGTAAGTAGAACGGGATAAAGACTGAATTGCCCCCAAAACCATTCCTATCGTGCCTCCAAGAACATAAAATTGGATATCAATATATTCACTTTTAGCATCAAGTAAATAAGCCGCAAGGCATATAAAGCCCCAAATTACTATGGTAATTTTCAACGTTGCTATATTACCTATTTTCTCTGATAATCTTGAAAACAAATAAGCTCCAAGAATAGCGACTACATTTATTAATAAAATTATAATTATCAACTTACTGGTGTCAATACCTAATTCTTTCTTTCCAAAAAGTCCTGCCAATAATATCACCGTTTGCACTCCAATACTATAAAGAAAAAAAGCAGTTAGGAATTGTTTTAAATTTTTCATGTCCTTTAAGCTATCTAATACAGCTCTAAGCTCCCTAAGTCCTTTGAAGATATAGTCCTTTTCTGGTTTTTTATGAAAGACATTATTGGGTAAATAATGAAATGTAACTTGTGCAAAGCCCATCCACCAGATACCTACCGATAAAAAAGAAATACGCGCCGGTAAAGAACCATCTGATATTCCATACCATTCTGGTATCATGACCATAGTTAGATTAAAAGCTAATAAAATTAAAGAACCTGCATAGCCAAACATAAATCCTTTGGCACTTACTCTATCATGCTGCTCAGGAAAAGCAATTTCTGGTAAATAGGAATTATAAAAAACGATACTTCCCCAAAAGCCAATACTAGCGAAGATTGTACCTAAAACTCCAATCCATAAGGTATCTTGGCCCTTAAAAAAGAACAAGCTCATCACAGATACTGATCCCAAATAACAAAAGAATTGCAGGAATCGTTTCTTATTTCCCGTATAATCTGCAATACCAGATAAAATGGGAGACATTAAAGCCACTATCAAAAATGAAAAGGATAAGGAATAGGATAAAAGAGATGAATTATTAAATTCATAACCTAAAAATTGAACTATTCCGTTATTGTCACTAGTTACCGTTTCATAGTAAATTGGGAAAACCGCAGTAGCGATAACTAAACTATAAACTGAATTAGCCCAATCATAAAAAGCCCAAGCATTTATTAACTTTTTATCTCCTTTTTGTAATGCTACCATAGAATTATTTTTATACGAATTTATCTATTTTTTCATAGTAAACATATAAAATATAAGGAATTTTCAAAACCTGATCTTTTGTTAACGCAAAAAAGCCAATTCAAATGAATTGGCTTTTTTTTATATCAATTATAAATTATTATTTATAAATCATTCCGAATTTTGCTGCAATAGCTTTAGCTTCCGGAACCATCGCTTGTAAATTTGCTATTCTGGTAGCATCAGATGGATGCGAACTTAAAAATTCAGGTGGAGCTTGACCGTTTGAACTTGCCGCCATTCTAGTCCAGAAAGAAATTGCTTGATCAGGATTGTATCCTGCAATAGCCATTAATACAAGTCCTATTTTATCAGCTTCAGTTTCGTGATTTCTACTGTAAGGCAACATTACTCCTACTTGTGAACCAACACCATAAATTTGCTGCCATGTTTGTTGAGTTTCTGCACTTTTCCCTCCTGTTGCAACAGCCACTCCTACAGCACCTAGACCTTGAAGTTGAGCAGCACTCATACGTTGCGCTCCATGATTAGCAAGAGCGTGAGAAACTTCATGTCCCATTACTGTAGCTAATCCTGCATCATCTTTTGTTACCGGCAAAATCCCTGAATAAACAACAATTTTACCACCAGGCATACACCAAGCATTAATTTGTTTATCATCAATTAATTTATATTCCCATTGGTATCCGTTTAAATATTCTTTTTGCCCTAAAGAATTTAAATATTTTTCGGCTGCCAATTTTATTTTTGTTCCTACAGCTTCAACTCTTCTCGCGTCAGCAGTACCTGTAATAACTTTATTAGCATTTAGGAAAGTTCCATACTCCGCAAATGAGGAAGGAAAGAGTTCGCTATTGGAAACAAAATTTAAAGTTTTCTTTCCTGTTAGCGGATTCGTTGCGCATGAGACCAATAATCCCAATGTACAAATACCTATTAATATTGAATGTTTTTTCATGATCCTATTTTTATTTTAACAAAAATACAATAATTATAGATATGCTATTTGCAAAATTAAAATCAAATGTTTCAACATTTTTGGTTTTTCTTATTCTCCAATGATATGTAAAACATTAAATTCCTTACCTACAATAAGATAATTATCTTCTTCAAATTTGACTCTGTCAAATAAAACCTCTTCATTATCAATCTCTATGCCTTTCACCTTAAAAGGAAATCCGATTAGATTTATCTTATACTTAGAATAATTAGTATCATATTTACCTTCTTTATGCAATTGGATATTAAGCTCTTTTTCCTTTCCTGTTACTCTAAAAGTCAAGAAACTATATCTTCCTTTTTTATAATCATAGCCATCTTGTGCATCTTCATACACTACCGATTTCTCTTTTCCTTCTTTATAGTATAAATCTAAAGTCAATTCATCAAACTCTAACTCTCCCACATATTGTTGAACAGGATATTTTGGAATAATAGCACCCGCTTTTACAAAAACTGGAATTTCATCAAATTTAGTATCTACCCAAATTTCTTTCCCTCCAGTCACTAAACTATTAGTCCAGTAATTATACCATTGTCCACGAGGAATATACATTCTTCTACCTAATGAATTCGGTTCCAAAATAGGACATACTAAAATTTGATTTCCAAAAACAAATTCGTCATTTCGATAGTGCGTTTGTATATCACTTTGGTCGTAGTAAACTAATGGTTTAAGCATAGGGATACCCTCTTCAATATATTGCCAAAACATGGTATACAAGTATGGCAACAATTGGTAGCGAAGATTAACAAACTTTCTAGTAATATCAATAACCTCGACATCAAATGCCCAAGGCTCCTGATCTCCATGATCACCAGACGAATGTGTTCTACAAAAAGGATGGAAAACACCCAATTGTATCCAACGTGCATACAATTCACCCGAAGGTTGCTCTGCAAATCCACCGATATCTGACCCAGTGAAACCCATTCCTGAAATTGACATTCTTTGCACTTGTATGTTTGCTATCCATAAATGCTCCCAAGTTGCTACATTATCGCCAGTCCAAGAGGATGTGTAGCGTTGTGCTCCCGCATAAGCCGATCTCGTGATTATAAAAGGTCTTTTAGGATAAGCAAATCTTTTTACTCCATGATAGGTGGCTCTTGCCATCTGTGTACCATAAATATTATGTGCTTTTCTATGACTACAAGGGTTTCCGTCATAATCATGACGAACATCCATCGGGAACGTTTTATTTGGCACTTCCATCACGGCAGGCTCATTCATATCGTTCCAAACTCCTTTGACTCCAATATCAGATATTAATTCTTTAAACAATCCTGCCCACCATTCTCTGACTTCGGGATTTGTATAGTCTGGAAAATTGCATTCTCCCGGCCAAACTTTTCCTTTCATATAAGGACCATCAGCACGTTTACAAAAATAATCTTTTTCCAAAGCCTCTTTATATACCGCGTATTCCTTGTCAATTTTAATTCCTGGATCAATAATCACAACGGTTTTAAAACCATCTTCTGCTAATTCTGCAACCATTCTCTTGGGATCAGGAAAATATTCCTTGTTCCAAGTAAAACATCGAAACCCTTCCATGTAATCAATATCCAAATAAATGGCATCACATGGTATTTTTAATTCCCTGAATTTTGATGTAATTTCTTTTACATTACTCTCCGGAAAATAACTCCACTTACATTGGTGGTAACCCAAAGCCCACAACGGCGGTAATTCTGGTTTTCCCGTTAAATCAGTATAGCTAGTGACAACGTCCTCCATTTGAGGACCGTGGATAAAATAATAATTCATCTCCCCTCCTTCTGCCCAAAAACTGGTAACATTTCTTCTCTCGTGACAAAAATCAAAGAAAGTTCTAAATGTATTATCGAAGAAAATACCGTAGGCTTGTTTATTTTGCAACCCAATAAAAAAGGGAACTACTTTGTATAAAGGTTCTTGATCTTTCTGAAAAGCATATTGATCAGTGGCAAAATTCTCCAACCTTTTCCCTTTCAAATTCATTTGGGTCGCTTTATCGCCAAGGCCATAAAAACATTCTCCATCTTTTGAAGCCTTACTCATTTTAACGATATTACCGCCATATTCGTAACTTTCCTCCCAGTGGAAACCCAATTCGTCTTCAAGTAAAACATTTCCGTTTAAATCATAAATAGATACTCTCATATCTATTTTTTGAACTACGCATTTTACTTTACTAGTTTGTATTTGATAATATTGAGCTTCTTCGGTAACTTCAAGAAAGTTATATCCATGCGAATGGCTCTTATCAATAGCATAGGAAAAGTCATTACTAAAATATCCCTTAGTTGTATATCTAAACCGGATGAGGCTATCTCTCACCACAGTGATTTTTAAAACTACACTATTGTCTGTATTGAAAAAAACTGAATCGACATCATGTTCAAAAGAAACTATTTTTGATGGATATAAATCCCCTTTGAATTCTAATTCTGTATTTGTAATCATGTTATACTTTATTACTATTAAGCCCTTTATTTGTTTCCAAAAATACAAAAAAGTACATTCGCCTTTCTAAAAAGAAATTTTATTAAAGAAGTCTTTGTAACTGTTTTATTAAAAAACAAACTCTATTAATTCCAGGAATCAATAGAGTTTGCCGAATTAATAATTTTATTTAAAAAAGTCGTACGCCTATTATTATAAATACTTACACGATTTTAAAAACGATTACTCCTAAAGGAGCTAATGTTAGTTCTACTGAATAATCGCGTCCGTCATATGGTGCCGCTTCTATCGCTAATTTAGCACCATTTTTTATGCCGCTACCACCATAAATCGCAGCGTCACTATTAAAAATCTCCTTCAGTTTCCCTTTCCTTGGAATACCTATTCGATAATTTTCACGAATTACTTGGGTAAAATTACAAACCACGATTACATCGTCTTTTAACTTGACTCCTTTTCGAATATAGGAAATAACTGCATTTTGATGGTCTGAATAGTTAATCCATTCGAATCCTTCGGGACTAAATTGCTTTTCATATAATGCCGGCTCCGCCTTATACAACCCATTTAGATCAGTTATCAGCTTTCTTACCCCGTCATGATATGGATATTCATTCAAATGCCAATCAAGACTACCTTCAAAATTCCATTCAGCACTTTGCCCAAATTCACATCCCATAAACAGTAATTTTGTTCCTGGATGTGTAAACATATAGCCATATAGAAGTCGTAAATTTGCAAACTTTTGCCATTCATCACCAGGCATTCTGCCAAGAATAGATTTTTTACCATACACCACTTCATCATGAGAAAGTGGCAACATGAAATTTTCTGAAAAAGCGTAAGTTGACGAGAAAGTCAAATCATTTTGATGGTACTTTCTATATACAGTGTCTTTTTGAAAATATTCTAAAGTATCGTGCATCCAACCCATCATCCATTTCATTCCAAATCCTAATCCTCCAATGGACGTTGGTCTTGAAACCATAGGAAACGAAGTACTTTCTTCTGCAATAGTTTGGACACCTTCAAAATTAGAATACACCGCTTCATTGAATTCTTTCAAAAAACTTATGGTATCTAGGTTTTCACGCCCACCATAAATATTAGGTTCCCATTCGCCATCATTTCTTGAATAATCTAAGTATAACATCGAAGCTACTGCATCCACACGAAGTCCGTCTGCATGGTAATACTGCAACCAAAACAAGGCATTACTGATTAAAAAGGAACGCACTTCATTACGCCCATAATTAAAAACTAAACTTTTCCAGTCTGGATGATATCCTTTTTTACGATCTGGATGTTCAAAAAGATTAGAGCCGTCAAAGAAGCCTAATCCATGTGCGTCATCTGGAAAGTGAGAAGGAACCCAGTCCAGAATAACCCCAATTCCGGCCTGATGCAATCGATCTACCAGAACCATAAATTCTTGCGGATTCCCAAAACGGGATGTCGGTGCAAAATAACCCACGAGTTGATATCCCCATGAAGGATCATAAGGATACTCCATGATAGGCATAAACTCAACATGAGTAAATCCAGTTTCTTTTACATAAGTAACTAAATCTTCTGCAAATTCAATATATGTCAGAAATCGATTGTCTTCCCCATGACGTTTCCAGGATCCTAAATGAACTTCATACACCGAGTACGGTTTGTCTAGCGCATTGTGATCTTGACGATTCTTCATCCATTTGCTATCATCCCATTTGTAATCGAGATCCCAAACTACAGATGCAGTATGCGGTGGTTTTTCACAATAAAAAGCAAAAGGATCAGCTTTTTCAGTAACAATTCCGCCGTTATTTGATTGTATCTTATACTTATAGGTAGCCCCTTTTTCGACATATGGTATAAACCCTTCCCAGATACCAGAGGAATCCCATCTAACCTGAAGCAGATGTTCTCCCTGAGTCCAGAAATTAAAATCTCCTACAACAGATACAGAATGAGCAGTGGGAGCCCAAACGGCAAAATACACCCCTTTTACACCATCTAATTCAATTAGATGTGCTCCAAGTTTCTCATATAATCTGTAATGCTTTCCAGCTTTAAATAAGTCAATATCAAAATCAGTAAAAAGGGAATGTGTGAGAACTTTGCTCATATATATTGGTATGTTTCTAATCGTATGGAATAAATTAGAATATTAACTTTAAAAAATACTTTTGATCTTAATTTATCTTATAACCATCTGGAATAACAGAACCTTTTTTAATTACTACAATTCCTTCCTTAATAGCATATAATTCATGTAAAACATCTTCTAAATGCTTACCACCATTTATATAAACGTTATTACCAATTCTACAATTTTTATCTACTAATGCGTTATTGATAAAACAATTATCACCGATACCCATCAAAATATTGTTATTAGCTTTATCTTCATTCATATCATCGATACTTTGATAATAGTCATTCCCCATAACATAAGTATTTTGAATAACAGTTTCATCTCCTATTCGAGAACGAATACCAATAACTGATTTCTTGATTTCTTTAGCATGAATAATACAACCTTCAGAAATTAATGATTGCTCCACTAAGGTATGGTGAAATTTTGACGGAGGTAACAATCTCGGACGAGTGTAAATCTTATTATCGTTATCGAATAAGTTAAATTTAGGAATATCATCTGTCAAACCAATATTAGCCTCAAAAAACGAATCTATATTACCTATATCAGTCCAATACCCTTCATATTGATAGCTTAATATTTTTTGTTTTCCTACCGCTTGTGGAATAATTTCTTTTCCAAAATCCTTTGTATCTGGATTTTTCATTAATTCAACTAACAGCTCTTTATTGAATATATATATTCCCATGGAAGCTAGGTAATGTTTACCTTCACTTTTCATTTGCTCACTTACATCAGACTCCCATTCCGGTAGCAACTCTTTAGCTGGTTTTTCAATAAATGACTCTATACAACTGTCAGCATTTGTTTTTAAAATTCCAAATTCCGGTGCATCTTTAGCATTTACAGGCAACGTGGCAATTGTTATATCAGCTTCATGTTTAATATGTTCTTCAATCATTTCATTGAAGTCCATTTGGTATAATTGATCTCCAGAAAGGATTAAAGCATAATCAAAATCATGATTCAAAAAGTGAGGCATGCATTGTCGCACTGCATCTGATGTCCCTTGAAACCACGTTGGATTATCAGGTGTTTGTTCGGCAGCAAGAATGTCCACAAAAGCTTGACTAAAAGCATTAAAAGTATAAGTGTTTTTTATATGAGCATTTAAAGAAGCTGAATTAAACTGCGTCAATACAAACATTCTTTTAATGTCTGAATTCATACAATTTGAAATTGGAATATCAACTAATCTATATTTCCCAGCAATTGGCACTGCAGGCTTAGATCTACTTTCTGTCAATGGATATAACCTAGATCCTTGTCCTCCTCCTAAAATAATTGCAATAACATTTTTCTTCTTAGCTTTCATACTTTATTAATTATTAAATTATAAACCTCTATATATTCTTGACATGCTTTTTCCCAGGAATGATCTGTATTCATCCCTAATTGCCTAATTTCATTTAAATGTTTTTTATCTTTATACAAGCTTACTGCCCTTTGAATGGAGTAACAAATATCCCCTACAGAAGCTTGATCATGCGCAATACCATTCCCGTTATCTCCAAAATCAATTACTGTATCTTTTAGCCCTCCTGTTCTTCGTACAATTGGAATTGTACCATATCGAAGGGAATACATCTGATTTAATCCGCATGGCTCGACCCTTGATGGCATCAATAAAAAATCAGCTCCTGCATAAATTAAATGCGCTAATTCTTCGTTGTACCCTATAAACGTGTTGTAATTCCCTTTATAATCTACCAATAAACTATTTAAATGGTTTTCTATCTCTTGATTTCCAGAACCTAAAATAAGAATGTTGATTTCTTTATAATTTTCTGATAACGCCAAAGCCGATGCCTGTGGCAATAAATCGCCTCCTTTTTCTTCTAATAATCGTCCTATAAAACTAAAAAGTGGTTTTTTGGGATCTAAGTTAAATAAAGTACATAATGTCTCTTTGTTCTGCTGTTTACCCTTTTCAAAATTTTCAACTGAATAGTTTTTTTCCAACATTTTATCTTTGGCAGGATCCCAAACTTCAGTATCGATTCCGTTTAATATCCCTCTTGATTTATAACGCACAATATTAAATAGTGATTCTAATCCATTTGCTGAGTAATTAATCTCATTCAAATAATTTGGAGAAACCGTTGTCACTGCCCAAGCACATTTTACAGCTACAGCCAATGAATTGATACAGTGATCCCACTCTAAAACATTCACATGAGCTAAATCAAATTCCGGTAAATAATGTAGTTTATCAAATCCAAATTGCCCCTGATACAATCCATTATGGATCGTAATCATTGAAGGTGTGTTTTGTATTTTTTTATATTTATCACAATACAACATCATAAACGGAATCAAACCTGTATGATGATCATGGCAATTGATTACATCCGGCATTTCATTACGACCTATTATCCAATCTAAGGCGGCTATTTGAAAAGATAAAAATCTTTCAATATCATCCTCATATCCATATACTTCCTTTCTATCGAATAATTCGGGAATTTCAATGAGATATAACTCAAATCCTAACTTATCTGTTGTTTCCTTGAGTACATTAAATGAAAAATTGAATTTTCCCAATTTCACAAAACCCCAGTGAACACATTCAAATTTATTTTCTTTTTTAAATTTTGTGTCATAACAAGGAATCACAACTCTTGCAAGATGGCCGGCTTTATTCTGGTATTTTGGCAAAGCCCCTACGACATCCGCTAAACCTCCTACTTTTGCTACAGGATAACATTCTGCGCTTATATGAAATATTTCCATTTATTAAATTTTGTTATTCTTCAAATTATGTAGTTGAATTGAAAATCTTTTTTTTTTATTAGGACCATTCTTTCTTTAATGTTAAAGGTTAATTTGATATTAAAACTTTATTAAATATACTACTTTTATGTTTTTCTAAATTTAGTAAAAATTTTATAAAATAAAAGCGGTCTCAAAAATTTATCGATATGACAAAAAAATCTTCTATTCACACTCAATCATTACAAATTCCTAAGCCTATTCTACTTGCAAGTAAATTTATCTCTTTTATTTCACCTAAAATTACCATATTATTTGCCGCTAAATTATTTACAACACCAATAAAACATAAGATTCCTAAAAGGGAGCTTGAAATGGACGAAAAAAGCGAACAAACAACACTTCATATTCCTGCAATAAACAAAGCGGTTGTTGTTTACAAATATGGACAAAGTGACAAGAAAATTTTATTGGTTCATGGATGGTCAGGACGAGGAACTCAATTGGTAAAAATAGCAGATGCATTAGTAAATTGTGGTTATTCTACCGTTAGTTTTGACGCTCCTGCACATGGCAAATCACCTGGAAATCAATCTATAATGACTGAGTTTATAGCTTCAATTTTAGAAATTGACAAACAGTATGGTCCTTTTGAATCCGCTGTTGGACATTCTTTGGGTGGAATGTCGGTGCTTAATGCTATAAAACAAGGTCTCAAATTAAATACTGCCGTAGTTATAGGAAGTGGTGATATTGTTCAAGATATTATTGAAGATTTTATTGCTAAATTACAGCTAAAACCAAGTTATGCTAACTCTTTAAGACTTCATTTCGAGAAAAAATATGGAGGAAAAATGAATGACTACTCTGCTTATCAAGCAGCTAAAAATATTACAATACCTGTTTTAGTAATTCATGATAAAGATGATCCCGAAGTTCCAGTAAAAGCTGGGTTACACATTTATGATCATTTAAAAAATGGAGAACTCTTTTTAACAGAAGGGTTAGGACACCGAAAAGTTTTAGGTGATTCTGAGGTAGTCAAAAGAACGGTGCAATTTGTGACCAAATACTAATTATTAATCCAAAAATCAATTCTAAACAATGAAATATCCTATAGAGAAATCCGAAGCCCAATGGAAACAAGAACTGGGAGAAGAAAAATACCGTGTTCTACGTGAGAAAGGAACAGAACGTCCACATACAGGAACTTACAATTTGCACTACGAAGAAGGAACTTATTGCTGTGGCGCTTGCTCAGAACCATTATTTGAAAGTGACTCAAAGTTTGATGCACACTGTGGCTGGCCGTCATTTGATGACTCAATTCCCGGAAAAGTCAAATATGTTTTAGATAAAACGCACGGAATGATTCGTACTGAAATAGTTTGTGCAAACTGTGGCAGTCATTTGGGACATTTATTTAATGATGGGCCAACAAGTACTGGACAGCGCTATTGCGTAAATTCGGTTTCAATAGATTTCAAAAAATAAAAACGAATGGATTTATTTGGATACTCAAATGATTGGGAACAAAAATTAGAACCTATTCTAATAAAGTATAAAGGAAGAAAACATCCATTAGAGTACGCTAATTTATATCAGCTTTTAGTAATGGTAGTTTTATCAGCTCAGGATTCTGATGCCAATATAAATAAAATAGCTCCAGTCCTTTTTGAAGTATATCCAAATATGCAAAGTTTGGCGGTTTCGAATGTAGAAAGGCTAATACCCTATATCTCGACAGTCAAAAATTTTGAAACCAAAGCCATATGGTTAATAGAAATCGCAAAAACCATTGAAAAAGACGAGAACATCCCCCTAACAATGGATGCTTTGACAGCTCTAAAAGGTATTGGCCGTAAATCTGCGAATGTTATTATGCGCGATGCCAAAGCTCCTGCAGCAGGTATCATTGCAGATCTACATGTTATACGTGTGACACCCAGAATCGGATTAATTTTAGAAACTAAAGACGGTATCAAAGTCGAAAAACAATTGATACAAGTATTACCAAAAACTATTTGGGAAGAAATAGGAATGGCAATCTCTTTTTTAGGCAGAGAAATTTGTCGCCCAACTCCTAAATGTAACGAATGTCCGATTAATGGAATATGTAAACATTATAGAGAGAATTTCTAAAATCGCATCGTGTTAACGCATTGGAAAGATGTGGTACGATTGCTTATTTAGTACAATTCACTAAATACATACAAAAACAATAGTATCATAAATCAAACCCCAGTCCATCATTCCTTACTGTAGTGAACTTTCTATTATGATTTTTTTAAGCTCCCAAATTAAAATATAAGCATAGAACCGTTACCTTATTTCTCTTATATACGATAACAAATAACGGCTATTCATCCCGTTATTTATTATCGTAATTTTTCCAATTCTTTTTATAAAAATGACTTCTTGAAACTTGGTTTAATCCTACTATTAGAAGCTTGTTCGTAAGCATAGGCGATTCCTATTAATTCAGGTTCTGAATAAGGTTTCCCGAAGAAAGAAAATCCTATTGGTAATTCATAAACCATACCGCAAGGTACTGTGATATGAGGATATCCACTTGCCGCTGCTGGAGTTGTCAAGAAAACATCTCCCCAACGGTCACCATATATATTGTCGATACTACATGCAGGTCCCATTGTTAATCCGCAAATTGCATCAAGCTTATTCGCCTTGATTACATCATCTAAAATTTTCTTAGAACCAAAATGGCTTTTATTTAATGCTTCAATATATATTTTATCATCAAGTCCTTTCTTCTCGTTTGAACTTATTAGCGTCTCTTGTTTAAAATAAGGCATTGCTTTATCCTCATTGACACTATTGAAATCGATAACCTCTTTTAATGTTTTTACCTTCGCATTTGAAGTAGCTAAATACTTATTGACTCCAGCTTTAAATTCATATTGCATCGCTTCAAACTCGGCGGATCCTAATTCGTTTATTTTATCTAAATAATCTATTTCAATAACGGTTGCACCTTGTTTTTTAATCAGATCAATCGCTTTGTTTTGCAAGGCATGCATAAACTGATTTTGACCCTGTGGTTTTCTCTCTACCCCAATTCTTTTCCCTTGCAATGCCTTTGCATCTAGGAATTTAGTATAGTCTGTTTCTCCCTTTCCTTGACTTTCATTAGTGACGGGGTCTTTAGAATCAATTCCTGCTAATACTCCAAGTAATATAGCTGCGTCTTTAACTGTTCTCGCCATTGGTCCGGCCGTATCTTGGGTATGTGATATGGGAATAATTCCAGATCTACTGACTAATCCTACTGTGGGTTTAATACCAACGATACCACTAACTGCTGAAGGGCAAACTACAGAACCATCCGTTTCAGTACCCACAGCCACGACGCAAAGATTTGCCGCTACGGCCACAGCAGAACCTGCACTGGAACCACATGGATTATGATCTAAAATATAAGGGTTTTTTGTTTGTCCGCCTCTACTACTCCATCCGGAGCATGACTGTGTGGAACGAAAATTTGCCCATTCACTCAAATTTGTTTTACCAATAATGATGGCGCCTGCTTCCCTGAGCCTGTTAACGACAAAAGCATCATTTGAAGCATAATTGCCTTCCAAAGCAAGTGATCCTGCTGTAGTTTGCATTTTGTCAGCCGTGTCGATATTATCTTTTAGGACAACAGGGATACCATGTAAAGGTCCTCGTAATTTACCCGCTTTCATCTCGACATCCATCGCCTTTGCTATAGATATCGCTTCAGGATTAATTTCTATAACCGAATTTAAATTAAGTCCGTTTTTGTCTATTGCGTCAATACGCCTTAGATACAATTGCACTAATTGTTCTGAAGTATATTTTCCGGAAGCTAATTTTTCACGCAGGCTACTAATCGTTTCTTCCTCAAGTTCAAATATAGTTGTAGTATCGTCGACAACCTCCGACTCTTCATTCTTTTTTACATTAGTACAACCCGAAATTAAAAAAGCACTAAGACTCATAGAGGCCATCGTCGTTGATGTTAAGAAAGTTCTTCTTTTCATAGATGAAATTATTTAAGCAATTAATTCTAAAAAATTGGCTAGCCTAAAGTACTACATAATTTTTAATTTAAATTAACTGTCATAAAATAATTATTACAATAACAAATAGATATCATCTTTCAACCGAAACTGGCTACTTTTCAAATAATTAGTTGGATTGTAACCGTTGTGCCGTCATTCTCCGTAAAATGAATTTGAATGGGATTCAAATTAGATCGCTGCAATAAAAAAATACGCTCTTTGGCTAATGCAATACCCCTCGAAACATGAAATTTAGATTGTTTATGGGCCTTCAAGCCTTTTCCATTATCGCTAATTTTACACTCTAAAAGATGAGTGGAGACCATTTCGAAAGATAATTTCAGTTTTGGAGAAGGATGAAATTCATCAAAGGCGTGAACAAAAATATTTTCTATAAAAGGCTGAATCAACATAGGCGGAATTTCTAGCACCTTCTTATCTATCGCGGGGTCTACATAAATATCAGACACAACACGGTCTTTAAATCGCATGTTTTCAATAAATATGTAGCTCTCTAAATACGCTACTTCTTCTTCGATTGTAATCGTTTGCTTTGGTGAATTTTTTAGAGTTTTTCTCATCAACCCTGCAAACTCACTGATGTATAAAGAAGAATTGTGTTCGTCATTTGCGCCTACATAGTCTTGAATGGAATTTAACGCATTATAAATAAAATGTGGATTCATCTGGTTAGATAACGCTTCAAATTTAGCCTCCGTTATTTGTTTCTCCTTCTTCTCTTTTTCTTTTGCTATATTTCTTCTATGCATAATTACATAAAATATAATACAACAAACAATTAAAAGGATAAGAGAAATGAACCACCAAGTCAACCAAAACGGAGGCATAATATCAATCGCTAATACTTTAAAAATACGTGAAGATCCAGTATTAAAATCATACGCTTCAATTTCTACTTCATAATTTCCATACGGCAAATAAGGCAAAAATAAGTTGCTTTTATCACTATAAGGGCTCCATCTATTATTAGACTTTAATCTATATCTGAACTTTAATTTCTCAGGAAAGGAACTCCCATTAGGAACAAAATCAATTAAAAACGAATTTTGTTGATAATCACAAACTATCTTTTTGGAAGAATACCTAAACCAACTATAATTAGATGTATTTACAGGAATGTTATTAACTGCTACCTTAGTTATATCTATACCTGAAATAGCAATCTGATCTTTTAAAAGTATATCTAAATCTATAGTATAAAAGCCTTTTTTTGTTCCCAACCACAACTGATTATCCTTAATTTGGGAAGCAGTGAAATTACAGTCCTTCAAACCTTGCTCTTTATCTATAAAGCGAAAGATACCATTTTGATAAATATTGATTCCCTTTTCAGTTCCTATGAAAATACAATCTTTATAACTTTCTAAAAAAAGAATTGTTTTACCTATTAAATCATCTTTATCGATTGTTTGTAAGACTTTAAATTCAGCCCTATCGTCAACAATAAATACATTTCCAAACTCTGCAGCTAATATAAGTTGGCCTTTATCATTTATAGTAATATGCTTAAACTTATTTTCCCTCCATATACCATCAGCTAAATAAGATTGAAACTCATCGTTATGATAGACATACAAACCATTAAAAACAGACAAAAGATAGGTCTTGTCCTTGTTATTAAATATTTGTACAATATACTGTGGCGTGTTTTTTTCAAATTTAGAATAATGAGTACTTTTAAGAGAATAGATATCATCATATACCCTAACTCCTGCATAAGTAATCGTTTCAATAAATTTATCGTTTGAAGAAAAGCCAAATTTAAGACTGTGCTTAGGTACATAATTGATAATTTTACCTTCTGAATTCATTTCGAAAATACCAATATTGCTGCCAATCCAAAATGAGGTTTTATGTTCCACCATTTCATAGAACACAATTCCTTCCGCTTTAATATTGAAATTAAGTTCAAAATCTCTCGACTCCTCTCCTTGCTTCTTTACTATACGATTTCCATTATCTAAATAACTCTGTTCAACCTTCTTAAAATCCGAAAGTGTAATCGTTTTTAAAATTTCCTTGTCAGAATTCAAAATAGAAATACCCTTGGTATGTAAAACAATTTTATTCTTCCCACTATTCGAAAAACCCAGTATTGAGTATCCTACAAACGGTGAATAATCAATCATCTTGTCCAACCGAATTTCATAGATTCCTTTATCATTGGAACCCACATATAAAATATCTTTAGATTTACTATATACTACATTAAGTAGCACATTCGAATCTATACCATACAAAGTAGAAACAGATATCATTTGATCATTATCAATACGATATAACCCACCATCGGGATTATAAATACCCCAAGCTGCCGCAAAAACAGTATTTCTTTTATCTTTGGCGAACTGCCACACTGTTGACTTTCCAAACTTAGAAGAAGTAAATCTCTTTTTTTTAATCTCTAAAATATCAAATTTATTAATGTAGCCATTATTTGCACTATACAAAACAGAACCATAAAGCCCCAAAGAATAGGTGTTTTTATGCATAAGCACCTGTATAACTTTCGGAGAATGACCGGATTCCTCTATTTTATATAAACCATCAAAAATCGAGGTAAAATACACTTCACCATCATACTCAAAGAAAGAAATACATATAAAATCCTCTTTATGAACTGGCACAGTTGGCGTAATAACTTTATTGGTATTAATGTCAATTATCGAAATGCCCTGCTCTGTTCCAACATACATTTTGTTTTTATAAGGAAAAACTTTCCTTGTCTTATTAGAAAGTAAACCTTGTTTAGTGGTGAAAACACTAAACTTTTGACCGTCAAATTTACTGATACCTCCACCATAACTAGCAAACCACATATTTCCATAAGTATCTTGTGAAATATCCCAACAACTGTTATGTCCCAATCCATCTGACTCATCTATTGTGGAAAAAGAACCATTTAGCATTCTCGAAACTCCATTTTCGGTACCAATCCACAACACATTTTTATTGTCTAAAAATAAAGATCGCACCGCATTATTAGGCAAACCATCTGCAGTTGTATAATTTTTAGAGGGAAAATATTGTCCAAATAATGAAAAAGAGCATATAAATAAGAAAAATAGCTGAAAACCATTTTGTAATTTCATTCAAAAATATTTTGTTTTTGATTTAATACACGAATATATTTTTATACACATCAATATAAAGGTCTAAAAAGGAAAGAAAGAATAAGCAGTTAGCTATATAGACCCTCTACAGACAAGCTATACAACTGTAATCACATAAGCGAAAATACACTATTAAAACCTATAAAATTGCAAATTAAGATAAAGGTATTAACAATTGCTTAATGAATAAATATCGTTGATGATCTTTTACTTTTCTTCTACGAAACACTCGTTCGTTAGAACAGGATTTTATGGATCAGGAACAAAACCTGGGGAGAGTTTTTAGAAAAAAGAATATTTTTGCATCATTAACTTTGAGATATGACTTCTATAGACCTTTTAAAATTTATGCTCCCCGATTTTTTAATAGATAACTTTGAAATAGTTTCTGCAACTAATTCTGAAGAAAACTTACATCTATATTTTGAAGAAAAAACAAACCCTCCAAAAGAGTTTAATGCTGTAGAATTAGTATCCAAAGGTTTTTTAGATGAAATAACAATCCAAGATTTTCCTCTTAGAGGCAAGTTTGTGTATTTACACATTAAACGCCGTCGTTGGACAAATAAAACTACTGGCGAAATCATTAAAAGAGATTGGCTGTTAGTTGCCAAAGGAACACGTATGACGCAAGAATTTGCGGCTTTTTTAAAAGAAATTAATAGATAATACAGCAGTTAATTGCCATACTATTGGTAGTTTCTTTGGGGTTAATGGGAAAAATCTTCAAAGACAGTACAAAAGACACCTCAGTACATTTAGTACTTGGGAGCCTAAAGAACACGCACATCAATGGATTATCTATCCCGAAAACATAGGAACTCACTTAGCCATTGACGAAGTTGCTTTATCACAAGGAGAACTTTATACCATTGTTACTAATAAAAAAGCAAAAGGCAAAAAAGGATCATTGCTTGCTATAGTTGCTGGTACTAAAACAGAACAAGTAATAGAGCAAGTCAGCAAAATCAATTTAAAAGATAGACAAGCCGTTATAGAAATAACATTAGACATGGCTAACTCGATGAAATTAATAGCTAAAAAATGTTTCCCTAAAGCAATACAAGTAACCGATCGCTTCCACGTACAAAAACTAGCCTTAGAAGCGTTACAAGAAATTAGGATTAAACACCGATGGGAAGCTATGGACAAGGAGAACCAATCCATATTGAAGGCTAAGACCCAAAACAAAACTCATATTCCCCAACTTTTAATCAACGGCGATACTGTAAAACAATTATTAGCCAGAAGTCGCTATTTACTTTATAAATCCAGACAAAAATGGACCAACAACCAAGAAGAAAGAGCGAAGTTATTATTTGAATTGTATCCTGATATTAAAAAAGCATATGATTTATCACAGCAATTACGAACCATCTACAACAGTAAAAATGATAAGAATGTTGCTATGTTAAAATTAGCGCATTGGTATAGAAAAGTCGAGGAATCAGGTTTTAAAAACTTTAATATCGTTCTCAATACCATAACCGTCAATTACAATTCAATATTAAATTACTTTGATAATCGAAGTACAAATGCTTCAGCGGAATCTTTCAATGCCAAAATAAAAGCTTTTAGATCTCAGTTTAGAGGTGTTCGTAAAATTGACTTTTTTCTATTTAGATTATCTAACCTTTTTGGATAACCCCCAACTTTTGAACTTGATCCGATTTTATAAATCCTAAAATAGAATCAGGATAAAGAAAGGTGACAAGCCGAGCCCGAAGGGCCAACAGCATTGTACCGTAAAACAAAAAACCCCGTTCGTTAGAACGGGGTTTTCAAAGAAA
>TARA_R110002110_G_scaffold257491_1_pt1 | contig 47084 bp, 45 predicted proteins | sample TARA_R110002110 | Tara Oceans TARA_R110002110 (sample SAMEA4397330) | marine metagenome | biome: Polar Biome; feature: [SRF] surface water layer (ENVO:00010504); material: water (ENVO:00002006), including particulate matter (ENVO:01000060) such as... | depth 5 m | reverse complement strand
TGATTCTATTCAAAATTTCCACAAGGTTCGTGGGGATTCCTCAGTGTGGGTACACTTTTGTATGATAGGGGGAACTGAAACCAGCGCTATGTCATTTTTTATTTCTGGGATGGTTAGGCGATAAGGATTCATCATGTTCATCCGCTTTGGAGGGGGTATGCTCAGCTTCAGTTTGTGTTCCAGCCGGTGTTTTAGACCGAGGGGGTTGAGCCATATTAACTGGAGCAGGTTCTTGATAAGTATCTGGTAAAAAGAAATCCCGAAGTTGTTGAGTAACAGCTTCACTTTTAATATTTAGCCCAATTAAATCCAAGGGAGTGCTGCCTGCATTATTTTTGTAAAAATAGTGGTTAGGTACGCTCATTTCACCACGCAGGAAGCTGATAAACGTATTAAATATTTTATTTAATCTAGGGTGGAAGGCAGCCAAAAGATTTTTAAACTCTTGTAGTATAGGGTAAAAATTATTTTGGGTTCGATTTTCTAGCCAAACTTGGATTTTTGTCCCAATGCTGGATCCGTATGCTTTGATCTCGTCATCAAGTAATAATCTCGTGTCGTCACCTATTTGTGAGAAAGTAGCCGGTGTAGGTTTATTCTTGAGTAAGGCGAGAATCTCAATGGCGCTTTCATTCTCTTGAATGGCCAAATGAAAAGCATTGTTCCCCATTTCATCAGGGTAATATGGATCAGCTCCCCGGTTTAGCAAGGCTGCTATTTTCTCTGCCTCTAATGCTTGGGTCGCTTGTTGTAGTGCTGTGTTTAGAGCTATCTGTGTATTTTTCATACAGGGATAGGTAAAGTAAGCACTTAACGACAACGCTGTTGTGGTCAATAAGACCATTTGTGAAACCACATGAAGCTGCACAACAAAAGTGGCGGACAATAGGGCTACAGCGCCAATGAGTACCTTAATGGAATGATCTAATGTGATATCTGCTTGGGGTAATTCAACCTGAGGCCAGCGACGCCAATTTTCAATAGACAAAAGAAGTTGTATACCTAAGAACCATAATAAGCAAGTTGTCAGCAAAGGGGAAATAGCGGTAGTCAAAAGTGTCACAATTCCTGCACTTGTCATTGTGGCTAAACGGACTTGAAAAATGTTATCTTGCAATAAAGGGAGCTTATAAGAAGTTGGATGGGGCATGACGGTAAAACTGCTTAATGTTTGATTGTGTTAGGCATTTTGCCAGTACGGTAGGTTTTCTTCAAGCTAATTTTCTAGCATAAATTGATAATTATAGTAAATATTTTCAGTGAAATGGAAGCATAATACTCAAGGAGTGGGATTATAATGAAAAAAATTGTCAGGATTGGATTGACCAGTACGGTTTTATTGGGGGTGATATTCCCTGCGCATGCCGCCTTGATTACCTTTAATGAACTAACCCATGGTACTGTCGTGGATGATCAATATTTGGCATCCCAAGGCTTAACTATTTCGGCGGAGAATACTGGTGGTGGCCCAGACATCGCTATTATATTTGATTCTTCAACAGCGAATAGCATCGATCCCGATTTGGTCGGACCTAGTGCTTCTACTTGGAGCGGGGGAAACTTGGCGCCTGGAACAAATTTAGGCAATTTATTGATTATTGCTGAAAATGATATAGACAGGAATGAGGATGGCTTGATCGATAACCCTGATGATGAAGGCAATCGCCCTGCTGGGAATTTATTTTTCGAGTTTAACTCCCCTATAACTGAGTTTGGGTTTGATTTGGTGGATGTCGAGCTGGCTGAAACAGGTAAGGACAGAGGATATGTTACCACGTTTTATTTGGGCTCTGATCAACTAGCCAGCGTTAAGTTTTCTGACTATATTGATCCTTTATCTGAATATTATGATCCAACTGTGGCGTTTGGTAATAACACAGCTAATCATTTGGCACCGATAAAAGCGGCCAATTTAGGATTACTGTCATTTGATAAAGTGGCGGTTAACTTTGGTGGCTCTGCAGGGATTGATAATATCTATTGGGATAGACCCGGAACAAATGTTGAGGTGTCAGAACCTGCAACACCCTGGATGGTTACCGTCGGCTTAGGCTTGCTGCTTAGCGTATTCTATCTGTATCGAGGTCGTAGAGAAGATGAGGATAACTAGCGATTAACTTTGCAACCCGGAATGGTCAATATGACCATTCCGGATATCGACAAATCTCTATTACGTTCGTGAATATATTTTAAACGTTGGCCTTAGCGTAAGTCAGCAGCCAGTGTTAAGCGATCTATTTCTGCATAAGCAGAGTGATTATGTATAGACTCAAAGTTCTCAGAAGCCACTTTAAAACCAGAAATATTGTCTACTTTATCTAAAGCAGCAGCGACATCACGTACCAAGTCCTCTACAAATTTAGGATTTTCATACGCTTTTTCGGTGATATATTTCTCATCATTGCGTTTGACGATGCCATAAAGCTCACAAGACGCCTTGCTTTCAACTAATTGGATCACATGCTCTAATGAGAACTGTGGTTCTGCTTGTAGTGTGAGCGTGATATGTGATCGTTGGTTGTGAGCACCGTGCTTAGAAATTTTCTTAGAGCAAGGGCACAATGTGGTCACTGGGACAACCACCGTTACAATGACTTGGGCCTTGTTTTGATAAAACATACCATATAATGATACTTCATAATCCATTAAGCTTTTTATTTTAGAAATCGGCGCAGTTTTGTTTAAAAAATATTGAAAGTCTGCTTTGAAAAAGCAGTGTTGTGATTCAAGCTTTGTGATAAGTGTATCTAGCCAGTAAGGCATATTCGCTACGCTGAGGACGACTTCCTGGGCATTCAAGATTTCAACAAATCTTGACATATGTGTGCCTTTTACGTCCTTGGGCAAATTGACCATCATATCTATCGTGGCCACTAAATGCTGGCTACTGAGTACTTGTTGTGAATTGAGATCTTCAAAACGTATAGGATGTTTGATTCCGCGAATACCCACTCGGTCTACTGCTAGATCGCGACTATCAGGCCAACTTTGGACATCTTCAAAACAGTTGCTATTCAATGTGAACCTCTAAATTTCGACCGTATTATTTGTTTCGAGCTGGGCTTTTTGTTTTACCCGTTTTAAAATTGTGTGGCATATGCCCGCTTTATCTAGCTGGCAGTCTGCTAGTAATTTTGCTGGATCCCCATGACTTAAAAAGTAATCGGGTAACCCTAAGTTAATGATTTGATTGGCAAGATCCATTTGAGCCAAGTACTCATTGACCCCTGAGCCTGCGCCACCTTTCACAACATTCTCTTCTAAAGTCACAATAGTATCGTGTTGTCTCGCTAATTTCAAAATTAGTGCTTCATCCAGGGGTTTGACGAATCGCATATTGGCAACCGTGGCATCCAGTTCTTCACCCACGGCCATGGCTGTGGGCAAGAACGAGCCGAAGCAAAGAATGGCAATAGAAGACTCTGGTTTCGCTTGTTTTCTTTCTCGTTTGATTTCGCCTTTGCCTAATGGCAGTGCTTCAAGGGCTTGAGATATAGTGACTGTGGGACCCGCGCCTCTGGGATATCGAACGGTGGCAGGTGCATTGCACTGAATGCCTGTGTAAAGCATGTTGCGACATTCATTCGCGTCAGCCGGAGCCATAATAATCATATTGGGGATGCAGCGGAGAAAACTAAAGTCGAAATTACCCGAGTGGGTTGGTCCATCGCCTACAACGCCTGCTCTATCTAAAGCAAAGAGTACAGGCAAATTTTGTAATGCAACATCATGAATGAGTTGATCATAAGCGCGTTGTAAAAAGGAAGAGTAAATAGCCACAACGGGTTTTAAATTTTCACAAGCCATTCCAGCTGCGAGCGTGACGCTGTGTTGCTCAGCAATGGCAACATCGAAATATCTTTTGGGGAATTTTTTTCTAAATTCAACCATACCTGAGCCTTCACACATTGCTGGCGTAATGCCAACAATACGTTGATCCACTTCAGCCATTTCACACAGCCAATCTCCGAATACTTGTGAATAGCTGGGCATGCTGGGGGCTTGGGGTTTTGTCTCTACAGGGGCACAGTTTGTGTTTTGCTGATAGAAGCCTTTATTGACCGCATGATATTTGATGGGGTCAGCTTCCGCAGGCGCATAGCCTTTGCCTTTTTGTGTGCTCACATGCAACAGTTGTGGGCCCGTTAAATTTTTAATGTTTTGTAAGGTTTTAATTAGACTGGGTAAATTATGGCCATCCACCGGTCCAATATAATTCCAGCCTAATTCTTCAAATAAGCTGCCAGGGGCAATCATGCCTTTAAGATGTGATTCAGTTTTACGTGCAAACTCCCATACAGGGGGAATGCGACCTAAGACACGCTTCGAATTAGTCTTGACAGAAGAATATAATTTACTAGAGAGTATACGAGCAAAGTAATTTGATAGCGCACCCACATTATCTGAAATGGACATATCGTTGTCATTGAGTATGACCAGCATATTGGTTTTTAAATCACCAGCATGATTTAAAGCTTCAAAAGCCATGCCCGCTGTCATGGCACCATCCCCAATGACGGCAACGGCATGGTTGTCTTTACCCATTTTTTCCATCGCGATTGCCATACCGCAAGCTGCGCTAATAGAAGTGCTTGAGTGACCCACGCCAAAAGCATCATAAGGACTTTCTTCGCGACACGGGAAAGGAGCCAAACCGTCTTTTTGTCTGATGGTGTGAAATAAATTGAGTCTTTCCGTTAAAATCTTGTGGGGGTAGGCTTGATGCCCCACATCCCAGATGATTTTATCTTCGGGGGTATCATAGAGATAATGTAGCGCGATGGTTAATTCAACAACGCCTAAACCGGCTCCAAAGTGGCCGCCCGTTTTATCTAGGCTTTCGCAAAGAAAATCTCTTAAGCTTTGGGCAAGCTGCACTAACTCGTCTGGTGTGAGTGACTTGAGGTCTTTGGGGCTTTGAATTTGTTCAATGGTGATACTCATCAAGCGGCTCTATCGACAATATATTGGGCGACTTGATTGAGTGTTTGTGTGGCATATGGGAGTTCCGTTAATGCTGCTTGCGCAGTTTGAAACTGTTCTTGGGCAAATAAACGTGTTTGCTCTAAGCCAAATAAAGACACAAAAGTATTTTTATGTTTATTGTGATCCATGCCGGTATGCTTTCCTAACAACTCAGACTCTCCCGTCGCGTCTAGTAAATCATCTTGAATTTGAAATGCCAATCCTATGGATTGCCCATATTTTTGAAAGTTGTTCAACTTGTCTTTTCGGGTTTCGCCACAGGCAATAGCGCTACATTGTACACAAGCTTGGATCAATGCCCCAGTTTTTGCGTTATGAAGTGCAAAAATATCCTGTTTGTTAATTAACTTTTTTGTGGCAGCCATATCTTGAGCCTGCCCTAGTACCATGCCTAGGGGGCCAATTGCTCGAGCGAGTTGCTGGATAATTTGGAGGCGTTGTTTATCGTTGGCTATAAAGTTCGGGTCACCTGCAATAACCTCAAAGGCTAGTGCTTGTAGGGCGTCGCCTACTAAAACGGCGGTGGCTTCGTCATAGGCAATGTGGCAGGTTGGTTTGCCTCGGCGCAAGGTGTCGTCATCCATGCTGGGTAAGTCGTCGTGCACGAGGGAGTAGCAATGAATTAGCTCTACAGCGACAGCTAGAGCATCTAATTGAGACTTATTAATATTGTATAGCTCGCCAGTGGCATAGACTAAAAATGGTCTAATGCGCTTACCACCATTGAGACAGGCGTAATGTAAGGCCTGGTGCAAGGGATGAACAGAATCTGGGAGGTAAGTGGGGAGTATATTGGCGATATGACTCTGAATGATTTGGAGTTTGTTTAAAAACATAGTTAAAAGTACTTCGTGTGCTACTGGCTTGAGTTTTTATTTAGCCGTTATTGTTCTCATCAATGAGTTTTTCAACTTTCTGCTTTGCCTGGGTCAAAGCTTTTTGGCACTGTTTTGTTAGCCCAATACCTTCTTCAAACTGGCTTAATGCTTGTTCCAAGCTAAGTTCTTGATTTTCCATTTTATCAACAATGGCTTCAAGCTGTTTTAGAGACGCTTCGAAGTTTGGAATGACTTTGCTGGTTCTTTTAGTGGTCATCGTGATACTCCTGGAAAATAAAAGCAAAAGTATCCTATGTGGCTCTCTGGGTCAATCTATTAACAGGACATCCCTGATAAGTCTAACAACTCATAATTAATTGGACATAAACAGTTATTATCAGGACAGCCCTAATAAGCTATTTAACTAATAGTTGGTAGGGTTTCCTCGTATTAAGGTTTCCTTTTACAGGGGCGCTTAACAAGTTAAGAAACTAGGTAAATTTTATTGCTCCACAGCTTTGAGGGTGAGCGCCAAAAACTTTTGTTTGTAAATAGATAGGAATAAGAGATAGAAAATAGAAATAAATATAGGGTAGAATGCTAAATTAAAAATTAGCAGTAATAATGGTTTAGATTTAAGGTTGCCAATATGTCAAAGGCTAAAGTTATTATAGTCGCTTTACCAATATGTGTGATTGCAGGTGGAATAGCAGGGATGAGCCTAGGGCTTGGGGTCTTACCTTCTTTAGCGCTGGGTTTCATGCTGCCCATTACGCCTTTTATGATCAAGCCATTAAGCAAAGGTCTAGTACCTGTTCTCAAAGCCATAGCAAAACCGCCTATTCTTCTCGCTCTGCTTTCAAGTTTGAGTATGTTGATATTAGGCTTTAGTTATATGTATGTAGTTTTAGCCGGATGTATAGCGCCTGCACTTATACTAATGCCGAATATTTTAAAACAGGCAAGCAAGGCTATGGGGGCGTGCTGGAAAATAATTTCAAAACCTCCGGTGCTTATTCTTCCTATTATAACTATGGCTGCTTATGCTTTGGGTTATGGTCCTATACAGGCCATATTAGCAGGATGTGCTGCTTCAGCCGCTATATTGGCTCCGAAAATTATAAAATATGCAGCATCTATGATACAAAATCTGGTCTCAGCCATTTTAAAATTTTGTCGAAAAGCATTTGCTTTGTGCCAAAAGGGCATGAAAAAAATCTCTGAGGTTTTAGAAAAAATACCACTAAAGCCGAATCTTTTTCTTGCAGGGTTAGCATATGCTTTAAGTAGAAATTTTTATGTATCGCTCTTAAGCGGTATTGTTGCCCCTTCCTTTATTCGGGTAGACAAATATGCCTTTATAGCGATGGCTTTTTGCATGAATAGCTGGATTCCAGAGGGGTTGGGTTTGATTCAGTATGCCGGTAGTGGTTTTCTAGAGCCTTTGATTATCGGATTATTAGTGCATAAAGCGACTGAGAAATTCCTGATTGCTTATTTAAATGGGGATATAGAGCGCGGCATTCATAAAATAGAACATAATTGCGCCGATTTTGTTGCCAATATAGAGCATTCTTTTAATAGAAATATTTACCAACCAATATCTCAATTGTGGCATAGAGCAGATAACGCTGCTGGCATTGATGAGGCTGCGACTCATTGCTCGCCTCCTGTGGGCGAAAATTTAGATATACGGCCAATTGATCCTACTTTTGTTCCAAGAAGAGACAGTCAAGAAGCAGGCGATACAGCTCCTGACGTCCCCGATCCCATCAGTGTAAGCAGGATGCCCACCCCAAGCCATTATTAAGTTCATTAGCTAATGTTTGTAGAGTTTAGAGATTAGAAGGCTTCACATATTTTCATATATATGCCACATTGTTTTAGCAGGGAAAGAATAAGGTAAACAGGGAGAGAAAATGAAGAGATTTAAAACAGCGAGTAGCTCGCTCTACTTAGTTGTAAGTTTAATAACTGTTTCAATGTTGCCGGTATGTTCTGTGGATGCCGCTGGTGAGAAACCCAATATTCTTGTTATATGGGGCGACGATATTGGGCAGTCCAATATTAGTGCTTATAGTAAAGGGGTTATGGGTTATACAACCCCCAACATTGATCGCATTGCAAATGAAGGTATGATTTTCACTGATTACTATGGTGAACAAAGCTGCACAGCTGGTCGCTCTTCATTTATTACTGGGCAAAGTGTCTATAGAACAGGTTTGAGTAAAGTTGGATTGCCGGGCGCCAAAGAAGGCATGCAAAAAGAAGATCCCACCATTGCAACAGTCTTAAAAAATATGGGGTATGCCACAGGGCAGTTTGGTAAAAATCATTTAGGTGATCGGGATGAGCATTTGCCTACGAATCATGGATTTGATGAGTTTTTTGGTAATCTTTATCACTTAAATGCAGAGGAAGAGCCTGAGAATGAAGATTATCCCAAAGATCCTGAATTTAGAAAAAAGTTTGGCCCTAGAGGTGTGATTCATAGTTATGCGGGCGGTGAAATTCAGGACACTGGTGCATTAACCAAAAAACGCATGGAAACAATTGATGATGAAACCAGCGCAGCAGCTTTACGTTTCATTGAAGATACGGTCAAAGCCGGTAAGCCATTCTTTGTTTGGTGGAATGGAACCAGAATGCATTTCCGCACTCACGTCAAAGCTGAGTTAAGAGGTATTTCAGGGCAAGACGAGTACAGTGATGGCATGGTCGAACATGATATGCATGTGGGCTTATTTTTGAAGAAACTAGATGAATTAGGCATTGCTGATAATACGCTTGTGTTTTATTCCACAGATAATGGTCCTCATTACAATAGTTGGCCGGATGCGGCATCAACACCATTTCGAGGCGAAAAGAACACCAACTGGGAAGGGGGTTGGAGAGTCCCTGCGATGGTACGTTGGCCTGGTAAAATCAAAGCAGACTCTGTTTCCAATGAAATTATGCATCATATGGACTGGCTGCCTACTTTTGCCGCTATTGCAGGAGATGACAAAGTCAAAGAAAAGCTATTAGGTGGAGAAAAGATTAATGGGCAAAGTTATAAAGTGCATTTAGATGGTTATAATTTTTCCCCATTTTTAACAGGCGCTGAAGATAAAGGACGTCGTAAAGAAATATTTTATTTCTCTGATGATGGTGACTTGACCGCATTACGTTATAATGACTGGAAGCTGGTCTTTTTGGAACAGCGGGCACCTGGTACATTAAAAGTATGGGCCAATCCTTTTACACCATTAAGAGTGCCTTTGATTTTCAACTTAAAACGTGACCCATATGAGCGGGCACAAATTACATCAAATACATATTATGATTGGTTGCTTGATCGTGCCTATCTTCTGGTACCAGCGCAAACGTATGTTGGGAATTTTTTAAATACATTTAAAGAGTTTCCTCCTCGACAAAAAGCCGCAAGTTTTAGTTTAGATAAAGTAATGGAACAGCTGAATAGCACAGGAGGCGCGTCTTAAGCTGTGTTTTGAATTTCTTGTTAGAAATAAAAAAGGGGGGCTTAAAGGCTCTCCTTTTTTTATGTATTTAAGTTATAGAAGGATCCAATATGATATTTCGCCCAGTCTCTGCTTTTGGCGTATTGATAGCAATGTGGTTTGCACCACTGAGTGTCTGTTTGAGTCAAGAAGCACCTAATCGTATGGTTAAACTCTCTGGAGGCACTTTTTGGATGGGCGCGGAACAGGGCAATAAAATGGTAAGCCCTGGGGGCGTCAATAATGAAATGCCCGTTCATGAAGTGGAAGTAGATGCTTTTTGGATTGACCAATACACAGTGACAAATCAGCAATATGCTGAGTTTGTTAAAAAAACAGGTTATAAAACGTATTCTGAGCAAACGCCTGATGCAAAAGATTGGCCAGGTGCTTTGCCTGAAATGTTAGTACCTGCTTCTATTGTATTTAAACAGCCTAAGCAAAAAGTGGATATGCGCAATTACTATAATTGGTGGGAGTATAAGCCTGGGGCTAGTTGGCAACACCCTGAAGGTCCAGACAGAGATATTCAGGGCCGTGAAAACCATCCTGTGGTACATGTTACTTTTGATGATGCAAAAGCTTACTGTGAGTGGCAAGGCAAGAGTTTGCCCACTGAAGCGCAATGGGAATATGCCGCACGTGGTGGACTAGAGAAGAAAAAATATACCTGGGGTGACCAACCAAAACATCTAAAAGAAAAAATGATGAATTATTGGCAAGGTGATTTTCCTTATACGAATGAAGACACGGATGGATATACAACAACGGCTCCCGTGGGTAGTTTTCCACCAAATGAATTTGGGTTATACGACATGGCTGGCAATGTTTGGGAATGGACATCTGATTGGTATCATCCTAGGTATTATGAGGTCAGCCCTAGAAAAAATCCTTCAGGCGTGAAAAAAGAGCAGAGCTTAGATCCAAATGAACCAGATGTTGCGAAGAAAGTTGTGCGAGGTGGCTCTTTCTTGTGTAGTGAAAAATATTGTATGGGGTATAGGCCAAGTGCACGCATGCCCTCTGAACCGCTTTCAAGCTCAAATCATATTGGTTTTAGGTGCATTAAGAGTGAAGCGCAAAGTTAAATAATCCAAGATTGTATCAGCCTTCTTCCTGCATTGATAAAATCAGGAAGAAGGCTAGTGGTATAAGTTTCATTATTAAATACTGAGTAGCTTTAGGTTTCCAGTTGTAATGGCCTCAAGGTTTTCTGTAATTTTGTCGACGGGCCAATCCCACCATGCTAGTTCAAGTAAAAAATCAATTTTGTCTTGCTCAAATCGTTTTTTAATAGGTTTACCTGGGTTGCCACCGATGACAGTATAAGGCTCTACATCTTTTGTGACTAAGGTATTTGTGCCAATAATCGCCCCATGGCCAATGGTGATGCCTTGCATAATTGTGGCAGAGTTGCCTATCCAGACATCATGACCAATAACTGTGTCGCCTTTACTCACAACCGACATGTCTGCATGTCTCCAAGCTTGTCCAAATACTTTAAAGGGGTATGTGCTGATACCATTCATGGCATGGTTAGAGCCATTCATGATAAATCTGACGCCTGTGGCAAGTTGGCAGAATTTTCCAATTCGCAGTGTGTCATTCATGAATTCGAACAAATACAACACATTTTTTTCAAAATTATATACATCCTCTGGGTCATCGTAATAAGTAAAATCACCCACAATAATTTGAGGGCTTTTGATAATGTTTTTTAAAAAACAGGTGCGAGTACAATTTTCAATGGGGTATAGGTTATCAGGGTTAGGATTCATATAGTTTATATCTAAATTTATTTTTGGTTTATTTTATCAGTGGTGGGTGGGGACTGCAATAATCCACAGCTTCTGATACATGTCCATATACATTAAAGCAGAAATTCTCTTATTAAACTAGAATTATAAATAAGCAATTTTAGGATTGGAGTTCTTCTGTGGATTTAGCAACGTTAATCGGGCTGATTGGTGCTTTCATTATTGTAGGTCTGAGTATGGCCTCAGGCGGAAATATTGGTACATTTGTGAGTGTGCCTTCAATGATGATCGTTTTTGGTGGCAGTTTGTTAGTTGTTTTATCCAAATTTGGTGTCAAACAATTTTTTAGTGCAGTCAAGGTAGCCCTCAGAGCATTTTTATTTAAAAAATTTAATCCGCAGGAATGTATTCAAGAAGCTGTTGAAATAGCAAGTGCTGCTAGAAAAGGCGGATTACTGTCACTGGAAGGTTTTGAGATCAAAGATGACTTTATGAAGAAAGGGGTTCAGCTGCTCATCGATGGTCATGAGCCGGATGTGGTGAAGATGATGATGGTGAAAGATATGAACTTAACATTTGAGCGTCATATATGGGGGCAAAAAGTATTTAGAGCTTTGGGAGATGTTGCGCCAGCAATGGGCATGATCGGGACGCTTGTAGGTTTGGTCATGATGTTGTCCTCTATGGAAGATCCCAAAACGATTGGGCCCGCGATGGCGGTGGCTCTTTTAACCACGCTTTATGGTGCGATCATAGCAACCATGTTTGCGTTACCACTGGCCGATAAATTGGAATTGCGCTCAACAGAAGAACGTATTTCAAAAGCATTAGTGATAGACGCACTATTGGGTATTCAGGCGGGACAGAATCCTCGGGTGATTGAGGAAACACTGATGCAATATATGCCTAGTACAAAACGCATCTCAAAAGAGGATTAAGCTCTGATGAGTGATGAAGAAGATAGCGTAGACGCACCCAAATCTGCCGGGATACCCGCATGGGTTATGACGTTTGCGGATCTGATGTCATTATTAATGTGTTTCTTTGTTTTATTGCTATCATTTTCCCAGATGGATTTGGCCAAATTTAAAAAAGTAGCAGGATCTATGGAAAGAGCTTTTGGGGTGCAGCGAGATATTGTGGCTTATGAAATTCCCAAAGGAACAAGTATTATTGCTAAAGAATTTAGTCCGGGTAAACCTCAACCCACGATGTTGAACGAAGTCAGGCAAAAGACAGTAGAAGAGATGAGAAGCACTTTAGACTTTGATGAAATAAGAACTTCTGGTGATGTGCAGAGCCGAAATGAATTTGAGCATTCAAACTCAGAAGACCTGAAAAATAAGGATGATGACAAAAAGGGTGAGGGTAGTGGCAAAGAGGCCGCAGAAATTGCAGAGGAGCTGATCAATGAGATTATGGATGGTGTGATAGAGATTGAATCATTTGAACAACGCATTGTGATTCGCATTTTAGAGCAAGGTTCTTTTTCTTCTGGTGAAGATGTGATTCGTCCATCATTTATTCCAGTCATACACAAAATTAGAAAAATCTTAGAAAAACTACCTGGCCAAATTATTATATCGGGTCATACAGATAACGTGCCTATTTACACATCAAGATTTCGCTCTAACTGGGACTTATCTGCCGCGAGAGCTGTGACAGTAACTCATCATCTATTTGATAAAGGCTCACTGGATAAAAACCGCGTGACGGTTAGCGGGTTTGCAGATACAAAGCCATTATTTAAAAATGATACGCGAGAACATAGAGCCCATAATCGTCGGGTCGAAATTGAACTAATCCAAAATGCTCAGGATGAGAAACAAGAGATTAAGAAAGTGATTAAGAAAAGTAAATTGAATAAAGTTAAGAAAAGCAAATTACATAAACCTAAAATTCATCCAGTAACGGGTTATTCACAAACAGACAATAATACAGTTGTTCAAGAGCCTGGCAGTGAGGTTAAAATAAAATATTCCACGGATGGGCTGTTTAAATCAAACTATATGGATGAGTAATTAGGAATAAAGAGAATTGGATAACTAATAATTTCTTAGAGCTTTACCTATATTTGTTATGCAAAATCAATTAAGCTTTACTATAATTGTATAAATTATTACGCTAATTATGGATATTGAAGAGAATCAGGATGGTACAGTCTAAAAGTCAGCAGCAAGAAGAAGAACGCCGACGCTATTTTCGGATTAACGACGAGGTCTTTTTTTCGTTTCGTGTTATTTCCGAAGCCGAGAAAGAGACGCTGGGTGCTCGAATTAAAGCAGGCGAAGATCTTTGTCCTGATAATTACTATGCCTTTATCCAGTTAGAAACTGAGATATCCGATTTGATCCACAAGGTTAGAAATCAAGATTCTGAATTGAGCCATTCTATAGAGTTACTTAATCGCAAAATGAATTTAATTGCTAAAGGACCTCCTACGCCAAGAGATCAAGACTCCATTTTTAATACGGCACCCGAGACGATAAATCTTAGTGGCTGTGGCATTGGATTTTTGTCGGGTGAAAAATTAGAGGAAGGGACTTTTGTTGAGATTCAGATGGTTTTATTACCCGAAAAGAGCTATATCTTTTGCACTGGTATTGTTTCAAACAGTGGAAAGAGCAGTTTATCGCGAAATCTACACCGTTTAGAAAATAAGCCTTTTAGAACAGGGGCAGATTTTGAAGCCATCCGTCCAGAAGATTCTGAAAAAATCATCCAGCATGTCATCAAAAGAGAGGTAGAGAACCTCCGTGAGAACAAAAGACAGAACAAAGACAAGCGTCATTTAGATTAGTTTATGCTTAGTAACTAAATAACAACCTTTGGTCTTGTTTCCTATATGAATCAAATATTAACATGTGGTACACTCCTAACTTCCATTTAAGAGTTCTGTCCCATAAATTTTGATGTTTGAGTTGTATACTGTGTCTGTAATTACTACCCATTTTAATAAAAGTTTCTTTACCAATTTTACTGCGGTTATGTTTATTTATGCTGGCTACTTAATGTCTAATTCAGCATACGCAAATGTATTTCACAATATTGGCTTTTTTGCACTGTCTGGTGCTTTAACAAACTCAATTGCTATTTATATGCTATTTGAAAAAATACCCTTTATATATGGCTCTGGGGTTATTCCAAATCAATTTCAAAGCTTTAAAAAAGGCTTGAAGCGATTGGTGATGGATGAATTTTTTAGTGATCCTGAACAGTCACCTGTTATGGCGATGTCACAAGAGGCGATTAAACAATTTAGCCAAAAAATTGATTATGATAAAATTTTTCAGGCATTAGTCACCGAAATCCAAAATTCTCCTTTGGGCGCGATGCTCAATATGATGGGTGGCAACCAAGCCCTAGAAAAATTCCAACCAGTACTAAAAGAAAAAATACAAGCCGCTGTTCGAAATTTGGTTGATGGCGCACAAGAGGACAATAACTCAGATGGTGTAAAGCAAAAATTATCAGGGCATTTTAATGCCAGTATTGAGTCAATGATTGATAAGCGATTGGATGCCTTAACGCCGAATATGGTAAAAGAAATTATTCAGAAAATGATTCGTGCTCATTTGGGGTGGCTTGTTGTTTGGGGCGGAGTGATTGGTGGCTTAATTGGTCTAATCAAATGTTTAGTGGTGATAGTTTAATGCAGTTAGATATTGATAATCATTCAGGAAAGTCTTGTCAGTCTTTTAACGACTATATGGAATTTTTAAGAAGCTCTCTTAAAATGTTATCAAAATATTGGGAAGTAACAGGACGTTATCATCCTTATATCAAAGACATTCAAACAGGTTTAGAGCACGCTGACCCTTTTATTATGCACAAAGCATCTATAGCTGCTTCTATGTTGCTAGAGGATCGCAAAATTTATCATTAAGATAAATAAAAAACTAAATATAAAAAATAAGAAGGTGAGAACAAATGGCTTTAGTTCAGAACTCGGATTTTCCTAATTTTTTCGAAGTATCACACCCCTTAATTTCTAGTAAATTGGCGCTATTACGCAATAGTCAAACTGAGTATAAGCTTTTTAGAGAGCTTGTACATGAAATTACATTGTTAATTGCCTATGAAGCGACACATAATTTAAAAACCCATGTCGAAACAATCCAGACCCCTATGGAAACCTCCAAAGAACAAGTATTAGATGGACCCGCACCTGTTATTTTACCAATATTAAGAGCAGGGATTGGCATGGTAGAAGCGATGTTGTCATTAATGCCTTCCGCCAAAGTAGGACACATCGGCTTATTCAGAAACGAAGAAACACTGGAACCAGAAGCCTATTATTTTAAAGTGCCCAAAGCCAACCCTGAAAGACCCTATTATGTCGTTGATCCCATGATGGCAACGGGTGGCTCTGCTATTCGAGCAGTAGATACCTTAAAAGAAAATAATGTGAAAGACATCACAATGCTATGTTTATTGGCTGTCCCAGAAGGTCTACAGAACTTTTTTGCTCAGCACGCCGATGTTGCGGTTTACTCTGCTAGCCTAGATAGAGAATTAGATAAGAATGGTTTTATCAGACCAGGCTTAGGGGATGCGGGTGATAGGATGTTTGGGACGTTTTAGCTTAAAACTGGATCGGGTGGAATATTTAGAACGATGAGTGCCTGACTCAGAACTTTTTTGTAGATCGGTGCTGCTGTCAGAGAGCCATAATAACGCTTTTCATCTGGTTCTTCGATAATAATGACAGTTGCTAATCTTGGGTTTTGGGCTGGGGTTATACCGGCGAACAACCCAATATGTCTATTTTCATCATAACCATGTGGTCCGACAACTCGCGTTGTGCCGGTTTTTCCTGCCGTTGAAAAACCAGGTATTTTAGCGCGCCGACCAGTTCCTGTGGCGACGACATCTGTTAACATACTGAGTGTTGCTTGGCAGATATCATCCGGAAGAACCCGCTGCCCTCGTATGTCCTCAGGATCAATTTTGACTAAACTGACAGGATATTTTATACCGCCTGAAGCCAGGGTTGCATAAGCATGGGCGAGTTGTGTTGGCGTGATGGCCAATGCATATCCAAATGCTAATGTGGCATGTACGAAAGGATTTTTGGGAGGCAGAGGCAATTTGCCTTTTTGTTCACCCGGAAAACTAGTTAAAATCTCGCTCCCTAGGCCTAATTTCTCAAAAGTTTCAATCAACTGTTCTGGGGGTAGTGCTAGGGTGATTTTGCTAATGCCAACATTAGATGATTTTTGTAAGATATTTTTCAAAGATAGCTCGCCATAATTACGGATATCTCTAACAAAGTTCGAACCTAACGCCATACGACCTGGATGCGTATTGATAATAGTTTCTGGAGTAAATTTCTTTGAGTCTAAGGCGCTCAGTACTGAAAAGGTTTTAATCACGGAGCCTGGTTCTAATTGGTCGGTGAGAGCACGATTTCGCAAAGCGGCGCCTGTTCGCTCTTTGGTATTATTGGGGTTAAAAGAGGGGGCAGTTGCCATACTGAGGATCTCGCCTGTATGCACATCAATCATGACTAAGGTAGCGGATTTGGCATTTAATTTTTTGACAGCGTCTTCTAGCTCTTTTAGCGCTATATTTTGTAGGCGTAAATCAATGCTCAAGCTAATATCTTTTCCCGGCTTAGGCGCTTGAAAATGGTCAACATCTTGGATCCAGTTACCCATGCGATCTTCTAGTACGCGTTTTTTACCGCTTTGGGGACTAAGATGTTGGTTGAAGCCCAGCTCTAAGCCAGACTGTCCCTTATCATCAATATCAGTAAACCCGACTAATTGTGCAGTATGCTTGCCAGCGGGATAGAAGCGACGGAACTCTCTGTGCGTGCCTAGACCAGCGATTTTTAATTCTAAAATTTCTTTGGCAATTCGGGGTGGAAGCCCTCGTTTAAGATAAGCAAAAGATTTATTGGCATACAACTGTTGTTTTGTGAGCACATCTTCAATTTTCACATCCATCAAATTAGCTAGCTTGCCTAATTCTTTTGTGGTGGGATGAAAATGTTGCGGATTAATCCAAATAGCATCAACAGGCGTACTTACGGCAAGGGGTGAACCACGTCTATCCGTAATAACGCCTCGATAGGAAGGGATATCAATTTGTCTTAATGTTCTAGCATTTCCTTGTGCTCGAAGAAATTTTGTTTGCGTAATATGCAAAGCAAATAACCTGCCCATGAGTAATACTAGTAGACCTACGAAGCATACTTTGATAAAACGTCTACGAGCATGATTGACAGACAATTGTCTTAGTTTTGGTTGATACCAGGTTTTTTTATCAGTATTTGTGTTGTTCACAGGTTTTTTTAATAAGTAGTGGAAGTATTGAACATGTCTATTATATACGAAGTAAGCTTAAAAATTGAGTCTCATTTCAAAGATGACTTTTTAGGTTGGCTATCTGAACATATTTCTGAAATGCTCCAGCTTCCTGGTTTTGTTTCAGCTAAACTTTACGAAGAAGCTGATTATGGCGATATATCTATTAAGCACGATTATATTGTGCGCTACAAGTTGGAAAGTAAGCAAACATTGTCTCAGTATTTTGATCAGTATGCGTCAGCAATGCGAAAAGCAGGGTTAAAACGATTTGGCAATCACTTTAGTGCATCGCGTCGAGTCATGTCACAAATAAATTATTAATGAGGGAATACATTATGCCTGATACTAAAGAAGTGCCTAAAGGGGAATTGGTCATTAAAACCATTGCAATGCCTAAAAATACAAACCGATATAGTGATATTTTTGGTGGTTGGTTGGTATCCCAAATGGATTTGGGGGGGGCAATTATGGCACACAAGTGTTCAAAAGATAGAATGACAACGGTTGCCATCGACAAAATGATTTTTTTAAAGCCAGTATACGTAGGTGATGTCTTATGTTGTTATGCCAGCATTGCTAAAAAAGGCAATACATCTGTTGCGATAGATGTTGAAGTGTATGTTGAGCGTTTAACAGATAATACTACCCACAAGGTCACGGAAGGTGTTTTTACATTTGTGGCGATTGATGATGCAGGTCGGCCGACTAAGATTAATTGGCAAATGTGATGTTTCTTTTCTGATTCTGATGTCTTTCCGATGAGCAGAGCGATTGCACCGTCCCCCTCAAAAAGTGGGAAACTCATTCGCTCCGCTTTTCAGTAATATCCTAATCCTTCTCTTTCTCTTCTTTCCTGGCCTCTTCCAGCATCTGCTCAGTCATACTTTTTAGTGTTTTTAAGCTAACTTCGCTAGCTGGGATAGGTTGGCCAATGTGTAAAACAACTTTTTTAAATAGAAACTGTCTGGGCCAGTGTTTCATGGCTTTACCATATCGGCGACTAAAAAAACTACCCCATAGACCACTAATTGCAACTGGTACGACGGGTACGGGGCTGTCATGTAGAATACGACTTAAACCTGGTTTGAATGCTTGGACTTCACCTGTACGAGTAATGCCGCCTTCCGGGAAGAGTCCGATGAGATCACCATCTGTCAATCCTGCTTTAACCTGTACAAATGCTTGCTCTTTGATTTTCGCATCTTCGCTTGCTGGTGCGACAGGGATACATCGAGCTGTCCTAAAGACAAAGCTTAAAACAGGCATTTGAAAAATTCTATGATCCATTACAAAGCGTATAGGCCGCCGGCAAAACGCAGCCATAACGAGCGGATCGACAAAGCTCACATGGTTACTTGTGATAATAGCGGGTCCATTGAGAGGGATGTTATTAGCACCTTTCACCTCAACACGGTAGACAATGGTTATAATTAACCAGGTCACAAAACGCATTAAAAATTCTGGAACAATTTTGAAAATATAGAATGTCACAGCCAGATTGAGGAAGGCGGTGACAAGAATGAGCTGAGGGATATTAAGTCCTATTTTAAATAGAACAATAGCAAATAAATTAGCAAAAACCATAAAGATAGCATTCATCACGCTATTGGCGGCGACCATTTGCGAGCGTTCAGATTCATCTGTTTTAGATTGTAATAGCACATACAATGGTACGCTATATATGCCACCAAAAAATCCGATCAAAAATAAGTCAATTAAAATATGCCAGCCAGTCCACTGTTGCAAAAAAGTGCTGGCATTAATGACGCTATCGGGTGTCACCCCATTGGCTAGGCTAAAGTCTATGGTGAATACAGTCAAAAATATTGCACCCAAAGGTACGAGACCTATTTCTATGTGATGACCGCTTAAGCGTTCACATGATAATGAACCCACACCAATACCAATTGAGGCCATACCCACCATCATGGCCATGATAACTTCATTGCCCATAATAATATCGCGATTGTAGTTGAATAATTGGGTAATTAATATGGCGCCAAAAAACCAAAACCAAGAAATACCCAAAATAGTTAAGAATACAGTTCGTTGCGAGGCTGCTCGTTTAAGAGTTCGCCAAGTTTGTGTTACTGGGTTCCAGTTGACCTTGAGCTTGGGTGTCGCAGCAGGTTTATTTGTTGGGATAAAATAAGCACTCAAAAAACCTACAACAGCGACAACAACAACACTAATACTCACGGCCAAATGTCCGGAAGACATGCGGATCAAAATAATCCCCATAATAGTTCCTAGCAATATCGCGACAAAAGTGCCCATCTCGACCAGACCATTGCCACCCACCAACTCAGTTTCCTCTAAGTATTGCGGTAAGATGCTATATTTTACCGGAGAAAAGAAAGCAGATTGCATGCCCATTAAGAATAAAATGCCTAGTAATATATTAAGGTTTTGACTTAATATGGCATATACGGCAGCCCCCATAATAACAATTTCAGCGAATTTAATTATCCGAATGAGGTGCGCTTTGGGATATTTATCGGCTAATTGACCAGCAACAGCTGAAAATATAAAAAAGGGTAAAATAAAAATTAGGGCGCCGACATTAGTCATCAGTTCGCGTGAAAGCTGATCCAAAGTACTAAAAGCAATGATAGTGAGTAAGGCATTTTTATAAATATTGTCGTTAAAAGCGCCTAATAATTGCGCCAGGAAATATGGCGCAAACCGCCTAGACTTTAAAAGTTGGAATTGGTTTTTGGCAGTCATTTTGCTTAGGTTGTACTTATTTTATTTCGGTTAAGTAAGGTATAGTGGCACTTTTCCCGGCTCGGGTAACACATAAAGCACTTGCCCGACAAGCAATTTTTATACAGCTTTCTATGGGTTGTCTTTTTAACCTTTGCGCTAAAAAATAACCCACAAATGTATTACCTGCTTGATTTTCATCTATGGCTTGAACAGGATCCCCGGGCACTTTTATTTTCTGATGTTGATCGACATACCAAGCACCTTGTGCACCTAGCGTTAAAATTAAAGCCGTATTGGGATATTTTGCCATGAGAACTTGCATGATTTGTTCGGGGCTAGATTCATTACTTAGCTTTTGACCTGTTCTCAAATTAAAAATTAGCGTGTCTACCAACTCAAGGGGGTATTCTAATACCGCTTCTGTAAAGGGTGCAGGATGAAATGTTAGATTTAGATTGTGGCTTTTGACTAATTCAAAAATACCAGGCACATCGTTTGTTTCATTTTGGACTAAGACAAGCTGTTCAGGAGAAAGCTGTTTAAACAGGCTGGTTAAAAAATGTGGCTCAAAGCAGCCATTCGCGCCCATATACCGTACTTTAGTACTCTCACCAGCAGGCGTGAGGTAAATGTGTTCTTGGCCTGTGAGTTGTTCTGTTTTGTGGGTGTATCGGACATCGACATTATTTTGCTTTAAGCTTTTGGTTATAAACTTGCCATCAGGACCAATAAACCCAACATGCCATACAGTGGCCCCTGCTCGTGCCATCGCGATAGACTGATAATAACCTTTGCCACCTGGTAACCTCTGGTAATGGTTACAATAGAATCTTTGGCCTGCTTGTGGTAAGTCTGGCACATGATAAATATGTTCTATGTTGAGCGACCCGATATTAATAATATTCATCAGTTTATTTCTTTTTTGTAAGTTGCCCATCATATTTTAAATGTAAATTAAATTAATACATGCGTATAGATTACATAAGAACACAAAGTATGAAGTGAAGGGAAGAACTAAACAAGTGGTTAGTAAACGTTCCAACAATTGGAGGGCATATTTATTGACGGCTATCCCGTAAATGTGGACAATTAGCAATAAAAGTAACCAAATTTTGGAGTCAAGGATGTTGTTAGTACCTGTTATTTTGGCGGGTGGCGTAGGAACAAGGTTATGGCCACTATCTAGAGAGAGTTATCCTAAGCAATTTATTAGCTTGTTTCAGGACAAGAGTTTATTTCAAAAAACAATATTGCGTAGTCTTGCTTTGCAAGGCGCTATGCCTATGGTCATTGGGGGAGAAGAGCATCGTTTTTTAATGAGTGAACAGGTTCGGACGCTGAATATTCCGAATTGTCCTATGCTCATTGAGCCTTGCATGAGAAATACAGCCCCTGCTGTGGCATTAGCGGCATTTCAAGCACTGGCTGATCATGATGATCCGGCCTTATTTGTATTACCCGGCGATCATGATATTCCTGATGAAGTCGGTTTTAAGCGTAGCGTAGAACTCGGGTTAGGGCTTGCCGCTGAAAATAAACTGGTCACTTTTGGTATTAGCCCAACCGCACCTGAAACAGGGTATGGTTATATAGAAAAAGGCAAAAAGCTCAAAGGTGATAGTTATTTGGTGAAACGTTTTGTTGAAAAACCACACCTGGAAAAAGCAGTACAGTTTTTAAGAAGTCAAAAATACTACTGGAACAGTGGTATGTTTTTATTTAAAGCAAAGGTATTTTTGCAACAGTTAGAACAATTTGCGCCCGATATTTTCAAATCAGCAAAATTAGCTTTTGATAAAAGAGTCAAAGATATTGATTTTATTCGTCCTGATCAAGCGGCTTTTGAATCATGCCCCTCTGACTCTATTGATTATGCGGTTATGGAAAAAACGCAAGAGGCCGCTATTGTGCAGCTACAAAGTCCATGGCGTGATATAGGGGCTTGGGATGCTTTATCTGAAATTTATGATAAAGATGATAATGGCAATGTACTTTCAGGTAACGTGAGTACTTTAGACAGCAAAAATTGCCTATTAAAATCTGAAAGTCGATTATTAGCAACGGTGGGTGTTGAAAATTTGGTGGTTGTAGAAACACCCGATGTTGTTTTGGTTTTAAATAAAGCTCATAGTCAATCTGTAAAGGGCATGGTTTCTTTATTAAAAAAACAAAACAAGCCTGAAGCTGTGCAACATCATCGCACGCATAGACCGTGGGGTTACTTTGAATCTATAGATAAAGGCGACCGCTTCCAGGTCAAACGCATTAGTGTTAAGGAAGGGGCGAAACTTTCCCTGCAACGCCATCATCATCGTTCTGAGCATTGGGTTGTCGTCAAGGGGACAGCAAGAGTGACTCGGGGGGATGAAGTCTTTTTACTTTCAGAGAACCATTCTACTTATATTCCTATTGGTGTAACGCATCGTTTGGAAAATGTTGGAAAAATTCCATTAGAGATTATAGAAGTGCAATCCGGGGCATATTTGGGTGAAGATGATATCGAGCGTTTAGACGATCAATATGGACGCAATGCGCCGAAAGACAAAGAAAAAGATAAAGACAACAGTTTAAATAATAGCCAAGATAAAAATTTAGATTTAGAACCAGCTGTTGACGTTGAAATTGTAAGTTAAATCTCACCGTGTTAGATACTTTGTCATGTCGGCTTGCTTGCTGGCATGACAAATATGATTAATTGGCTCAAAGCTAATACAGCGACTTACGCTAACAACCCTCTGAAGTTCTCACTATATTTACCACATATATCCGCTCATACCATAGAAAAAGCCCTTTATCCTAAATACCTGTATTTTTATTGAACAAGATAAGTCAGGGAGTATACTTACACCTTGAATCATCAATCAATTCATATACATTTATTTAGAAGGTATTTTTAAACATGAATATTATATTAAGAGCGGGCTATTTTGTTGGTTATTACTCATTTCACAACTTATATGAGAATGGTGCAACTATTCAAGAGTTGCTTGAAGGCGAATATGCAACGATAGAACAATTATTAGCGGGCGGATACACGACTGCAGAATATTTAATCGAAAATGGTTTGGCGACTGCCGCTGAAATGATTGCTGGTGGTTTTGTAACCGCGGCGACTTTAGTTTCAAATGGGGCTGTTTCAGCAGCCGATATGATTGCTGCCAATTTTACAACAGTAGCTGAGTTAGTAGGACTCAATATTGTTTCTCCAGAAGAAATGTTATCGGACAATTTAACAACGGTTGCTGATTTGGTTGGAAATAACATTGTTTCTGTACAAGATATGATAGCGGCTAACCTAACATCTGCTCAAGACTTATTAGCACAAAACTTAACGACTGCTGCAGATTTATGTCGGTATGGTATTGATGGTTTTTGTGAAGCAGTACAAGACACAGTTCTTGAAAGTAACAGCCAATTATACTTATTAAGCGGCCTTGCTGCTTTAACGATTGCAGGTGCTGGTTTAGCATACTCTTATTACAATAGAAGCAACCCTGTTGAAGTGCTAGAAGGCCCAAATTCAGATGATACGCCTAAAGGTAAAAGTGAGTTACCTGTTGCAACAGCTGCGGTTGAACTGGACCGAGCGGCTAGAGAAATCGCTGCTAAAAAAGTAATGACTCAACGTATTGAAGAGCAACAATTAAGACTATTAGAGCAAGAAAGATTAGCGCAGCAACATACAGGTGCTAGCAGCAATGAGCCTACAATGGTTCGTTCAGAGCAAATGGAAACTGTAAAACTTGGCCAAGTTATGGACTGGGTGAGAACCTACTTGTCGAAGAAAGCAGGTCAAAAGAGTGTAGCTGAAATCTCTGAAGACTTAGGTGTGACTCTTGATGCTGCCACTAAATTAGCTGAAGTACGTGATAATCAATATGTGGATTATAAAATGCATAAAATGAATATCATGGCTTATGGTCAAGAAAAAACAATGACTGCAGTACAGGATCATTTCATGGCAATATTTGGAGCAGGCGAAATTACTAGGGTAGACGCTAAAAGTAAAGGCACGAACCCAGATGTACGCTTAAATGCTGAAATGCTTGAAAACATCAAGCAATGTGCTATTGGCCAGCGTGCAAACAAAGAACAAGAGGTTAATGTGCGACAAGAGCGACGTCGGGTCATGCATTAATGTAATAAATGTCTTACAGAAGTTTGTACAAAATAATACAACCCCCGAGGAGTTTATCTAAGGGGGTTTTTTTATGGTTGTAAGAATACAGCAGGACTTATAGTTTATTATGATTTCTTTATGTGAAAATCCCCCCGTTGCATTTCCGTAGAAAATGCAACGCACCCCCTTTGATTCCAAAGGGGGTATAGGGCGCAAAGCGCCTGTTCAGTGTCGTTATTTATAATTTAGATTGTGTCTTTGAATTATTGTATAAAAAAATATATAAATTGTTATTTTATACTATGATGAACATGATTTTCACCTACACAGATCTGGCGCGCAGCGCCTTTGCCCCCTTTGGAATCAAAGGGGGTCGACGCATGTTTTCGCAAGCCTATAAGGCGCTAGCGAAGGCGGCGGGGGGATTTTATGAGTAAACCATATTGGTGGATAGGTGTGTATAAAAGCTTGAGAGAGAATCAATACGTTCTGTCAGCGAAGGCTGGCATCCAGGCCATCAAAAATCTTGTATGCCCGCCTTCGCTAACATGGCAGAAACCCTAATATATCCTTAATTTATCCCATATTAACCATTCATACCAGAGACTTAACCCTCCATCCTAAATTCTCCGCATTTAGTTGAACAACATTAGTTAGGGGGTATAATTGTAGTCTGAATTGTTAATCAATCTATCAATCATTATATTAATTTAATTAAAGAGAGTATTTATTATGTCTATTAACGGTACAACTACAACTACTGAAGAAACAGGTTCTTGGGGCTTATTAGGTCGGTTTTTTAGTATTCCGTCATATGTATGGAGTGGTGTAGAGCCAACTGTTGTAAATAACACAGTTATTGAAACAGAAACAGTCATTGAAGAAGTAATCGTTCCAACGATTCCAACTGCTTCTGAATTAGCTCAAATGGTTAAAGCCGCTTTGGATATTAATGGTGATGGCTCTCTTGATTTGTCTGATATAACGGCTATTCCCTCTGAGTTGAATAAAGCGTACCAATCAATTGATTTTGATAAAGTTAATGCTGATATTAGAAAATTTTGCACAGAAAAACCTGCTGAATATGCGAAAGCTTATCAAGATTTCTTAGAAACTTTACCTCATGACGATTATGGCGTAGCTAAAGTTGTTTATACAGCTGCTGCTGTTTTCGCAATGTATACCGCAGCTAAAATTGCTTTTCGTGCAATTGGTAATGTAGCGAATGCAACAAAAGACAGTACTGTTTTTGTTTTAAAATCAGCCGCTGAAATTACAGTATCTCCTATTGCGGTCCCTGTTGCGACTATTAGCTGGGGTTATAAAAAAGCAACAGGCAGAAATAGTGGCGTAAAAGCACTTACAGGCCCTGAAGCTAAGAAACCTTTTGAAGGGACAACAAGAGAAGCGGCTTTTGGTAAACTTGACGCGGATTCACCTTTTGTAAAATGGATGACTGCAGCAAGCGCAGACGTAGTAGCCGTTGTAAATGAACTAAAAGACCAACAATTTGATGCTTTAACTAAAGCAACACAAGGTTTCATTTTTGGTAAAAATAGCGCTGGTCATAGCATTGAAACAGCAAGTGCCGATAGCTTACGTAACTTTTTTGTTTCTAAGTCATGGTTAGAGCCACGTCAAGCTTTAAAGATGTAATAATACCATCATTTAAAGCGATAAAAAAAGCGGGGCTAGCCCCGCTTTTTTGTGTTTGAATATTAACCATTCACTCCCTACAGCATCCCGCGGCTTAGCCGCGGGATCTAGGCATACACTACCAGATTCTGCGGGTAAGCCGCCGAACTTATAGGTAGAGTTGTTAGAAAAAATCAATGTAAACGATTGCTAGGTGGGTAATGCGTAATTCTTAAATTAGGATCTTGGATTTCATCTTCATGGGTATAACATGTCACCAAAGGTAAGGTAGGTTGGTGATGCGATAAATCAGCAACATAAGTCTCGAGTTTTTTGTCAGAAAGGTTTTGCTCCAAGTCCACCACTTCGGTTAGAGCGTCGATTTTGGCTTGCGTTGTAGCGCGCTCTATTTCAGCGGATTCTTTTTCAGCTTCTTCTTCAACCATTTTCTCTAGTTCATCTAAAGGTAATAGCGATAATTCTTCATAATCAGCCCAAGGTGAATCCATAGTGTCTTCGACGGTAGTCGCTTCTTTATTATTAGTTAACTTATCTAATATTTTTTTAAACTTTGTTTTGGATTTTGTATTCATTATTCACCTATAAACTACTGGCTAAAATATGAGGCTTCTATATAAGCAAAAGCTATTAAGTCATTAAACTAAATATGGGCATCTAAGTCAATGCTGAATATTCATCCTACCGCTCACCGGCTACTGGCATATTACACAGAACTGTCTTATTTTCAATGAGTTGAAGTGGATTTGTTGTTGTTTGTCCTATACGGGCTAGCGGCGTAAATAAATCATAGAAATAATTTGAAACAAAATCAGATGGTAGAAATATATTTCAAGGGAATATCGAGATAGGGCCAAAATAGTTATACGAATTGGCTTGGGGCAAGGAAGTGTTTTTAATTGATAGATATTAAAAGCTATCCAATATAGACAGCCTATACTAACCAAAGAAAATATTAAGTTTACATCTGCTATAAAAGGGAAGGTAACCGCTTGCCATATAAAGTGGAAAGCTAAACTCATGGCCAACCAGATAGCACTATGGCGGGCTTTATGAATATGCCAATTAGCTGTTAGAGCAATTAATATGCCGGATGTGCCATATTCTATGTAGCGGAAGAGTATGAGGTGAAGCATAGCGAGTGATACAAAAATTAGGACTTTTGCACTGTGCTGTGTGGATTTTGCTGGAAAATATTGTATAAGTAAACTGGCCATAACAAAAGTATATAGAATATTAATCCAGAACGTATGGGTAATGAGCAATGCTGTGCTGACTGATAAAATACAGCCATATACTAGCAAAGAGAAACGACAATTGACCTTGCCCGTATAACCCACCAAAAAGTAAAAAATAGGGGCAGCTCCGCGGCCAATTAAAGGGAACCAAAGTTTCTCTGGATAGAAGTAGTAGCCAATATGATCGATAATCATAAGCAGTATCGCAATGGCTTTTAATAAGTCGTGTGTGTTGGCTTTTTGTCCATATTGGTAAAGACGGGGCACTTTGAGGGGGTTCATCATAGTTTGAAAAATGGCTACTTTAAAGTCTACTCTCAATATATTAGCAGTATATACACAATAATTGGAAAATTAGAGGGGCAAACCAGATAAGTAGCTTACAAAATTGACAAAGTAGGGTGTAAGCGCATAGAATTGATCTTGGGGACGTTCTGGATTCGACGAAGTATACGAACCCGTTGGTGCATGTCGAGTATGTCGTTAATCTCGTAAAACTTTACTACAAACATTTATAATTGCAAACGATGCTTTTATTGAAGACGAGCAGTTAGTAGCTGCATAATCTTCCTCTCTACCTGTTGGGCTTGTATGATGGGATAGAGGGTTATTTTCACAAGATCGCCTAGTGCTGAGCCTCGGGGCAGTAGGTTAAAATTCAGAGGATCGCTGTGAGGTACCCTTCTAGGTCGGGTAGTTTACGGTTAAAACCAAGATCTAGATAAGCATGTAGACCCAGTGGCTTAGGTGCTTCGGACGCGGGTTCAATTCCCGCCGTCTCCACCAGATTCCACAAAAAGGGCCCTCTTAGGGGCCTTTTTTTATGGAAGTTGCTAAAGCAACAGAATTAAACCCAGTGAGTTCAATTGATGAAAACCATCCCTGGTTTTCCCCCTTACGGGGCGCTCGCGTCCAAAATTGTTCCAGGCAATTTTGTCCCGCAGTCTCTGAAGAAATCTATGGATCACCACACCGATTAAGCTTATCTATTTATTAGCCAGGCGCCTTTTTATAAATCGCATGCCCTCAAAAATTGGCAAAGATATTTTCTCGGGAAATGTTCTAGGCATTTTATTAGTTACGCTCTCTATGACTGTATCTAATTGATCGAGCATCTCATCTAGCATTTCTTCTGCCCGATTTGGGGAATAGCCAACATTCTTGGCAGTATCCAAAAAGTGTGATCGTTTTACCTCAAACCAACAGTAATGGGTATTTTTTCCCTTGAGAGCCATTGCCATTTTGACTTTTTGAGCGGGAAGTTGTCTCGTTTTTTTCAGGGGAAATGCAGACATGATGTCATATAGTGGCGTTAACCGAAATTTTCCTTCTGGCTCAATGAACAAGCTAAAGTTCTTTGCATGGCCATCAATAGCACATAATAACCAAAATAATATTTGCGTTCGAAAAAATGTATCTCGATCCTGAGTTGGGTTTTCAGAGCCCAGTAATAGCTTCATGATTTCTTTAATGCCTGGTCCGCCTTCAGATTGGTATTTCAAATTTGATGACATCCCAAGTGCTTGACATATATCCTCTTGAGGCAAACGCATAATCCACTTTTTATCAGAAGATAATTTGCGGTCAAATCTTTCAACGACGAGTACTTTAATATCTTCAAAGTATTCAATACTACAAGCGGCGGCCTTGAATCCAAAAGCCAGTGCTATCTGTGAGCAAAGCCATTCGTTTTCACAGCTGTCGCTTAAGTCCAATTGTTGATGTTGAATGATACCGATAGGCAATTTAAATATATGGCTTGTAGGCGTTTCATCTAGTGGCATATGCCATTTTTTATTATGGAATAGAAAAGCTGCTTTTTCTTGCGCTCCAGCAATCGATATTCTAAAGTCAGCAAAATCATCATTCATGCCAAGTGGATTATGTTGGTAACCGCGTAATATGTTTGCAATTGATTCTTCGTTCAAAGCTTTGCTCTGAATGGATTTGATTAACCCAGATGGTTCATCTTCCGTTATTTGTATTGCCCCTACACAGTCTTTTCCAATATTTGCCAGCAAGTCAAAGGGATGATTGGTCTGTATCTGAAATTTAGTTTGTATTCGGCCTCTTATTTGCGGATTATCAGGCAGTAAATTATCAAAGAAATTATATACAATATCTCCCTGGAATGATGTTTTTACCAAGGGTAAAGATAAAGAGATTGGACGAGCACCAGCTGTATTCAACCACGTTTGATCATATGCAAAAAGTAAACCGCCTTGAATATTCTTCACTAATCTTCCTATGAGAATACCATTCATGTATATATTCAGTGTGCGTTTGCCTTTCATGTTTACCACTCTTGATCCCAATTAGTTAAATCATCATTGTCTTTATCTTTAGATAGCGCTTTTAAGTCTAAATGCAGGGCCGACAATATCAAAAATACTGTCCCCAACTTTGTACTTTCGGGCTTATTTTCAAAAGCAGAAATAGTTTTTTGCTTTAAACCAACTCGGTCAGCGACTTCGCCTTGAGACAGCCCAAGTCGCTTTCGTTGATTCACAGCAATAAGTGCTAACTCATTTGGTGAACGCATGATCATAAATGGCCCCTGCATAACATATAGCTTTATACCTTGTAGGGTATAAGGATTAAATTAAACCCTATAGGGTATATTTGTAAACTTATACCCTAAAGGGTATATTGTCAAGTAAATGTAGGGGGTAGGGGAAAAGTTAATATGGGCTCCTGTGGGGCGTCCAGAAATTTTAATCTATTCTCCAATATATGCTAATTATCACCATGTAATGGAGAACATATCAAAATATAGGGTGTATTTAAAAAGAAGGATGAATAAAGGGAAGCCACATGCGGTTAAGGCTTTTAACTGACCTATATGTCCAAACTTTATATCTCATCATAACAACATGCTAAATTTAACAGGGTAAGTTGCCAACACCAGAAGAAGCAATCCCAACAGGAGTCTCAGTTACTGCGCGGGTATTGCGCTTCTGTGCCCCGTATAGAGATATCGTGAGGGGGACCCATTTGTTTTTTCTGGGGGATTAGAAGGGTTGTTGAACAAATACCCCCCCCAAAAAAGGTCTCTATTAGTTATGTTTTGGTTAAAAAAACTTTCAGTTTCTTGTATGTAATACCATGAGCATTATTCAAGTAGCCCGCTATGAATGCACCTAACAGCCCTAGATAGAGACAAGTCTCATAAGATGCTTTTAAAATCTGACCACAAACCCACCCAACGATGAATGAGAAGGCTATAAACTGAATTAGGTTAAGTTTCATTTTTAGTTTCTAGATTACTAATTATTTTTTTTAGTTTATTTCTATTGCAGGCTCTAATTTATAATTTTCTATTATTTTGTTTTTTATGGGATATAATGCTTTTGTTATGTATTGTTCAACATGTTTTCCATAATATGCCATAGTGATCTCTTCAAGTTTGTACTTTTGATCTCTGGAAGAAGATAACCAATTAAAAGAGCCAATACATAATGTTTTGTCGTCGATAACCATTATTTTTGAATGGACGCGATTAACAAAAATAACTTCTGCTCCAGCCTTAACAAGTTTATCTTTTATTTTATGAAAGCTCTCAAATTTGTTGGCATTTAGAGTGGGATCGGTATAAATCTCTACCCTTATCTGAGGAGTAACGGAGTTAATTAAATTCAGTATATTGTCCTTTTCAATTGCATTCATAGCTAAGTAGGGTGAGACAATAGATAATGTTTTTTGGGCTATACTAAAGGCTTTTGTAAGAAAGTGACGATGATTTTCAAGATTGATTATTTGCTCAATATCATTGTGTTCTATACGGTCAAATACTGGTGAAATAATATCTTTAATTTCATTTTCTTCAGACTTAAATAAATATTTTGCAAGCAGAGATGATGGCAGCCCCCATCTTTTTTCATCGAATATATTCATGTCACCAAAAACCATAAAAGATAATTTTGCTCTTGATACTGCTACGTTCAGCATACTTGGAGAGACATCAAAGAAAAAGGTTGACTGTTCTTTCTCGCTAGAATATACAGGGGAAAAAATAATAATTGGCATTTCTCCACCTTGAAATTTATGTATGGTCCCAACTTTTATATTACGGATGTTTTGCTTTAAAAGAGCGGATTCAATTGCTTTGGTCTGTGCGCTGAAAGGGGTTACTATTCCGATGCAGTCAGCTATGTTGTTAAGTTTGAGTTGTCTAAGAATTTTGTTCTTATTTTTATTTATCCATTGTGCAATTGTATTTGCTTCTGGTTGATTTAGTTTGCTGGATCCTTGTTTTGTTTCAGTGCCAATGATATGAGCATAGCCTAAAGGGGGAAGGTTGCAGTTGCGGCTGCCAACCATTGGGATGAGTTTATTATCATAACAGAGGGCATTGCAGTAACGAATGATTTCGTCGACGCACCGACGATGTTCTTTTAGCATTAATCCTGGTTCGTTGTGATCTTTTAGTTTGAATTTTGTTCTTCTTTGCCCCACTGTCATGAGGTTTCCATATGAGTGCATAGTGTTAGCATTACCTGAGCAAAGTAAGCCAGTATGTTTTAATCTCTCAAAATCGTATATGTTTTTATCGTTAATATATTTATCAACATTGGCTCGATCCACGCCTTCTGGTAAGCCAATAATTGGTTCCAGTTGATGTTTGTCACCAACTAGTAATAATTTTTTAGCAGCTGAAATTAGTGCGCCACCAATAACTGGTAAAGTTTGCCCTGCCTCGTCAATAATAAGTAGGTCAATAAAGTCTGTTAATGTGGAAAAGACCCCTGAGTCCAATTGTTGAAAAAATGCTGGTCCAGTATGAAGCGTGGTAACCAAACATGGTGTCAACATGGCATGAGTTGCCCAATATTTTTTTCTGTCTTCTTTATTATATTTTAGGTGTTCAAGCTTTTGACTTTCTATGAGCCATTGGGCCTCCCAATAGTGAGTGGCTAAAATAAATAGCTCATACCGTAATGAAATATCAAGTGTCGCTAGCAAACCATTATGTGACAAATCAAGCATAGACTCTATGTTGAATTGACAGTTGAGTATTTGTTCAATGTTGTTTTTTTCTTTATCCAATAACATATACATATTATAGAAACGTTCTAGTTCTTCATTGTTTTTTTCTGCGTCAGAACATTTTTGGCCCAAGTCAATTAAATTGGTTTCTATTAGAGTGTCGATTGATTCAATGCTGGAAAATTTTTCATGAGATAAAATGTTGTTTTGAATGACAAACAGCTTAGCTTTGTCTAATATTAGTTTTTTAATAGCTGGTAAAAAAGAAATCATTCTTAACCATTTGATATCACTACTTTTCCACTGAAGCCATTTTATTTGCGATTCTTTTAGCTTAAATAGTGTTTCACTATGTGTTTTGACATTTACTTTGGAAGTTTCGATGAATGAAGCAAGATCTTCAAGAGATGAGTATTTGCTCTTTAGTTCTTCTGTTTTTTGATGGTATTGTTCTATAAATTGTGTCAGTAGAGTCAGCTGCTTCGTTTTGTCGAGAATAATAGAACGTATATGTTGTGCACATTCAGTTAACTCAGTTTTAGATGAATTGAAATGTTTGTTAAAAGCATTTAAGTAGTATCCAGTTGCCTCAAGGTTATATTCTTGAGTTATGTAACCCCAGATGTTGCCTAAAGATTTTCTTTTCTTAATGTGCAAATATGGCACCTTTTCTTCTTTTGAACCTACAAGAAATAGGCCAAAGCCATTTAAATTAGGGAGCCAACGTATCGAGTTGTTTGAGTTTTCTACTTTATTGGCATTTTGAAAATGGTCTAGGATATTTGTTACTGCTTGATTGTTTGTTGACGCTGCAACAATGATTGGTGGGAACTGTTTTTTCTCCACAATTGCTTCTATCCACTTTGAAGAAATAATAGAGAGTAAAAGAGTTGTTTTTCCTGTTCCAGGAGGACCATTAATAGTAAAAATATCATTATCTGCTTTATCGAAGAAGTAGCTTAAGGATTCTCTTTGAGATTTAGATAGAGGATAGTTTGAATGCATTTGCCCATAATGATTTTGAGATGCTTTGAAAATATCAGATAGTGGCATATCTGTAGCTGAGTGGTGTGCGTTGAGAGAGCAGAAATTTTCTAATAACTTTGGGATTTTTTTCTTATTTTTGATATATGTTTCATAAGTTTCTATAATGTTTCTTGTCATAAATTGATTGTCTGAATACGGGCACAACAAACCCTCGTCAATACGAATACAATTGCCTTGAAGTAATTCATTCTCAGGAAACTTATCTATTAGGTATTCGAATAACTTGTAACCATGCATAAAATAATCTGCCCATGATAGAGCATCATCATTAAAGCAATCATTTTCATCATAATAATGATCGACGTCAGAAATGGTACCTAATATTGGGATTAAAGAGCTAGAATTGTTTGGTAATAGGCAACGTCTGTCAATCCAGGGTAAAATATTGTTATCTGGAACGGATAATGTCCCATCTCTATTTAAATTCGCAGCAAGCAAAAGGGGGTGAGTGCGTGCTTTTCCTCCTTCCTCCTTAAATTGTAATCCATGCTGATGACATCTTACTACTGTGAATGGTGCAATGAGCATTTGAAGATTGCTTATTCTATAATCATCTTCCGTCAATTTTCTTTTTTGGTATTTAATATTCTTTATTAATTCACGCTTTTTGTATCTTTCGGCGTCTTCGAATAATTTTGCCACTTCAGTAGTAGGCAAGCTACCTTTTTTTAATTCATTAAAGCTGAAAGGAATACTTTGTTTTATCTCAGAAGTTTTTAACCCCATTCTTGCCATATCTGCAAGAGAGTGTCGCCAATACTTTATGATGTCATATGTTTTATTATCAGGAGTCACATTGGTAGTATTGGTATTTTTCAAATGCATTTCTTTGCTTCCTTTCATTTAATCTAATACCTAAATAATTCTGAAGGTATGATCTTTATCTGCCAAATAATAATTGATCCCAATATTTGGAGCTATGCTATTTCCGTGTGAAGTATAACAAGACTAATAAATTATTTTGCAAAATAAATTAAAATTATAAAACAGCAAAGCAAATGTTAACTTGGATAAGTTAACACTATGCCTTTCCCGAGTCTTTTCCCAACTTTCACTAGATCATGAGATACCCATTTGTTTTAACCGATCGCTAATTTATTTAATCGAACGTCCCAATGCCAAGTCCCCGCACCCCCCCGAAAGATAAAGAGAGAAAGATAAAGGGACACCCATTATAAAGATAAAGGGACACCCATTATAATTTATATTATTGATTGACATTAAAATTACATCGGAGTAGGTTAACATATATTATATTAGGGAGTTATTTAGTTTATGACCTCATCTCGTCGTGAGCAGGTAAATTTAGAAGCTACGCCTTATTATCACTGTATGACACGTTGTGTACGTCGAAGTTTTCTCTGTGGTGTCGATAGCTATAGCAAACAAGATTACTCTCATAGAAAAACTTGGATGCTGGCTAGACTGAAAAAGTTGGCTTCTATTTTTTCAATAAAAGTGTGCGCGTATGCGCTGATGAGCAATCACTATCATTTGGTATTGCGAGTTGATGAGGGACCAGCTAGTGACTGGTCTAATGAGGAGGTTGTGCGAAGGTGGTCTTTAATATATCCAAGAGATGCGAAGCTCAATGCCAACAAAAAGCTAAAAGTTATAGAGTGGCGTAGACGCTTATATGATATTAGCTGGTTTATGCGTTGCTTAAATGAACCTTTTGCACGGGCAGCCAATAAAGAAGATAACTGTAAAGGTCGATTTTGGGAAAGCCGTTTTAAATCTCAAGCCCTGCTCGATGAGGGCGCTGTTTTGAGTGCCATGGTTTATGTAGATTTGAACCCCATTCGCGCGGGTATTGTCGACACGCCGGAAGAATCTGATTTTACATCAATATTCGAGCGAATTAAAAACTTTAAACACCAACAAAAAACTAAAAAAAATTCTAGTGAAAAACAAACGATTGATAACGTAAAACAAGTCGAGCATTTATTGGCATTAAATAGCAATAACCACAATGTGGTGGATGCAAATATCCATATACCATTATTAGATTACTTTGACTTGGTCGATTATACCGGCAGAGTTATTCGAGCCGATAAATCGGGCGCCATTCCTTCCCACCTTGAGCCAATTTTAAGTAGATTAGACTTTGATAATGCAGGATGGTTGTCTATAGTTCAAAATATTGGCACTCGTTTCTCTCATGCTATTGGCAGTGAGTTCCATTTATCTCACTTTAGTCAAATGCAGAATCGAAAGCGGATGATGAAAGGAATTAAGGCTGCGAAACAAAGCTATCTTGTAGCTTAAGCGATTATTCCAAATAATTATTTTACAAGCTTTAAATTTCAGAGCATCTCAATGTTCCTATGCGCTAAACTTTATATCTGAATCCGAAAAACCGTTATCAACACAACAATATTATAGAATTTTAATAAATTATAGGCATTAAAGATCTCTATTTTTCGTTTTTTTATATTGGGTGTCCTTTCTTTTTCTTTCTTTTTATTCTTTTTATGAAAAATAAAATGCAACGTAAACAAGTATTTGCCCTATATTCTTGTGAGGCTGCTATTGATGAGGCTTAAGAACTTGAACAATCGCTGCTTGCATCGTCATTATTTAAAATCGCCGGTAGGGGGGGGGGGCATCAACACAACAAGATTATAGAATTTTCAAAAATTAGAGCTATGAAGTTCTTTATTTTTAATTGGTTTATAATGAGTGTCATTTCTCTTTACCTTCTCTTTGCATGCATTTGATCTATTGTTAATAATTTTTGATATTTGTAATCTTTTGCTTATTCAAGCTGTTGAAAACCAGTGTATTTGCGCTGGAAAAATAGGGAACTATTCACCAGTTTTTATATCTTATGTGTATAGATGGCAAAAAAGGATAAAACGATGCTATATGAATTTATGATTCTCATTTTTTATGTGTTTATCAAATTGGCGTGCTATACAGGCTGGTGTTATTTTGCCTTCTCTTACCTTGGCTTCCCCGTTTTTCGAAAAAAAACGCTTGCCTCAATATTAGGAGTGCTAAGGTTTGGAATGGGTGTCATTATCGGCACCATATTGATTCTAACGTTTGTTCAAACTATATATGACATATTTAATAACAAATATTTAGCTTATTTTTTCTCATATCCTGTAGTCAGGGTTTTTGAGTGGGGGGCTATATTGATCCTTTTGGAGCTTATTTATAGAAAAAAGCAAAAATCATCAAATAAACACACCCCGGTACGCATCATGATATGGATTACTGGTGGCGTAGTTATATCATGCTTAGCTGATATTCCAATCTTATTGGAGAGCGGAGGCATTCCGATTGGTAGGATATTCTGTTGATTTGTTAGACTAATCAGTTATCAGTGACGTTCCGAACATTATGAAGAATCATCGGGACGTTAGACAGAATTGGCGTACCGGTTTTTTAAAATTATTAGGGTAAAGGTTATGCAACTCAACTTGCTAAAGTCCTAAAAGCCAGAGGTATAAGGGCATCCATTATAATTTATTAGATGTTGGGTGCAGCCACGTCCATGTGTGAGATTGCGCTTAGGATTTTTTTCTAATTAACAACTAGAAGTTTGGTATAGATATCCACCATCAACGGCAATAGCAGTATATAAATTTCCTTGAAGACAGTATGAATTTCCATCTTGTGTGAAATCGAAATAGATATTATTACTAAAGCTATTATAGATATAACCTTGTGCACTGAACCCAAGGCCATTTAGAGACATTTTAGATTGGCCGGTAACCAAAATACCATCAGCAGATAAGCTTGCAATTCCAGCTGATACTTTAGTAAGTTCAGATTGTGTCAGTTCATTCATTTTGATACATACTCCTAGTTTTTTATTCTCAGGGCCAATATAACAAACTATAACTGAAAAATTCAAAAAAATATTTTATCAATGTAAGCTAGCGTTAAGTTAACATTACGTGCTGATACTCTGGCCCTCTCAACATGCATTCGCCAAGCAGAGTAAGAGTTTTCATCTCGTTTCAGGCATATGGGCAGCACAGCCCAAACTCAGTCTAATTGAACCAAGGGTAGTTTCAATAGCATATCTGATGGTACGGAGAAGTTTTCAACTAAGTTAAAACAAGCAGCCAAATACCTAGCTCTAATGGGTGGTGTAGCGCCTGGTATTGGCTGTTTATTCAGGCTCGGTGCAAAAGCTTGCGCTGACGCAGACAGCTATATTAATAGCTGCCTGCCAGCCAATGTATGTCTACTTCAAACAAGTCAGCAATTTTTTTTAATATCCCTTTTGACAGGCCACCTTCTCCAATGAAGAATAACTCTATTTCTTCAACTGATGTATCACAGTGCTTGGCTAAATATTTTGCTCTAGTTTTAGGGCCCTTAGGCATTTCGTTGTCATCCATTAGAGCATGAATATTATCAATTAATATATAATTCATGATTAAGCTCCAACTCACAAAAAAACGGTTAAATTGACGTTACAAACCTTGAGGATAAAGGTCGTATAAATATCTTCTGTGTTACTACCATTTACTCTTGGTGCTGCATGGAACAGAGCTTCAGTTTTTAGCTTGAATTTGTCCCTAGTTAATTCCGATTATATCCTGAAAAAGAATTAAGTAAATATTTTTTTTACACTCATAACCCATTGAAATTAAAGGATATATACTAACTGGCAGAATGGTTAATTGAATAACTTTATATTTTTTTCAGGTACTGGTAAGCCGCTAGGTGAATGGAACCGTTGCGTGTTTCTATTCCTTTCCTTTTGAGGCGCAAGCACAGTTCTGTATTTATGGTTAGACAGAATTTGGGGTAATCGTTTTTTGAAAAGGCTAAGGGCAAATAAACGAATATGAAAAAGAAGTGTAGTCTATGCGACGAAAGGCTAAATTTAAGCCGGCTCAGATTATCCAAACCAGCTTAAGCTATCTAACTGTGTTTAAGAAAAATAATTATAAGCACTATTACCTACGGCGTAAATTCCTTTGGCCGGTAAAATAACGACGGCACATGGAATCGCAATAAAAAATCCAAGTAATCCGCCAACCATATCGATACCCGCATTAAAGCCAGTGCTGAAATTGAGTTCTGCATTTGGGTCAACGGGTACGAGCAAACTTACACCATTCCCACCAGAAATAATTTGTTGTTCGATTTCGTTTAAAAATCTCATATATTTATGCCTTAATATTAAACGTGACTTGTAGGTGCCCTAGTAGCTCCCTACATAACGGGAAATTAAAATAACATAGCCATAGAAAATATCAAACTTTATTTAAGTTTAGTGCGGGTTCACGTATCGATATTCTAATTACTTTATTTTCCTGTCGGCAAAAGGGAATCTCCAGCCATTGTTTTTGATTGCCCATATCAAAATATATTTGTGTATATGCATCCGAACTTTTTTTCAAAGCATTGGTCTAAGTATAAAAATATGCAAAACAGAGGTCACTAGTAATGAGTAGAAATAGGCTAGAGCAAATTCAAGTTGAAATAGATGCACTGGATAAGACTTTTGAGAAAGATTGTCAGGTTGCTTCGATAAAGGCTCGGGAACAATTCAGCAATAAAAAAGCTGAGGGCAAAGCTACTAAATTAGTTGCGAAGGCAAAAGCAAAATCGAAAAAAAAGGGGGATACTAAGCAAGATCCCGAAAAGGATGACGATATTAAAAAACATTTGTCTATATTGGAGAAACGTAGGCTACAGAAAGCGCATAAGTCTATCTCTCGAGCCAAGAAGAGAGAAGATGCCGCACTAGTTTCAATGATAGAAGCGCTTGAAAAAAATCGTGATGCGCTACAAGTAGCACTATATAAAGAAAAGGCAAATATAGAATTTGCAGCCAATCCAAAAGAACACTTTGAGAGAGTCAAAAAGACAATACTGATGTGGCAGCAAGGCGGTCGGAATGGACAGCAGAATTTTTCAAGGGAGTATGGAAGCTTAAAAAATAAAGTATACTCGTTTGAAAGTGATGGTGGTTTTAATGAAAATACTTTTTCTGAATTAAAAGAGTACCTTGAATCAAATCAAAAGGACTTAGAGGGGGCTCAAAGGATGTATGAGTATAATCATGAGGGTAATATAGAGTTGAACGACACTATAGCCCTGGCACAGGATGAGGAGGCAGAAAAAGCCTTAGTCAAATGGGGTGAATTTAATGAGTTTACGAGTGACTTTATTCAGAGAGTTGAAAAAAAGCTTAATCTATCTCCTGCCGCCTCTAGCAGTAGTGCTGTTGCGCACTATGATTCACAGAATTCAAAGACGCCTGGTGAAGTGACGCCTGGTGAAGTGACGCCTGGGGCAGTACAATCAAATACGAAAAAAGATCAGGATAAAATGCCATTACCATGGAAACGTGGGACAGTTTCTGAGAAATATAAAAATACCGGGTATTCAGCACCAGAAAAGGTCTCTTCTAAAAATCCGGTTGTGCAAACTCAGTTGACACGCGTGCAAGAATTAGCAAAAAAATATGATAAATTCATGCAGACTGGACAACCCGTAGAGCACCAAAAAAATGATGGACACAAAATGACAAAACCCCGAAAGCGGTAGTTATAATTTTCTGTGAAAAATACTGCCTTGGCGGTATTTTTTTGCTGTAAATATTATTGCTGGTAATATAAATTATGAACTATATATTTAATTTACCCTCAAAATAGATATCGCACGACTGAAACGAAGGCTCTCGATGTTAGTGTTAGACGATACTAAAAAATTAACAGTTATTGTACATTCTCCTTTAGGCGTTATGGGGGATGTGAGTGGTGCGGTGAGGGTGATAGAGAGTATTCATAGTCAATACCCAGAAATGCAAATTAACTTTGTCGTATTTGTAGAGTTAGACGACGTAGAAAAAATCAAAAAATTTGTTCCACGTTGCGTTAATTTATTGCGATTTATAAAGTTGCCTCAAAACCATACTCATATTAAAAAAGGTTTGGATAACGCTGAGAATATTTTATCTAATTCAGATGCGATTATATTTTTTGCTACGTATCGATTTCTATTTTCACAGAATGATTTTGAGTCATTAAGCCGATATCATAAGCCTATTATGCTGCTATCAGATTATGATAGACATATTAAAAGCTTGAATATAATACAGACGCAAAACATACCTATTTGTTATGAAAATATTGGTTTGGGTAAAAATGAGCTGGGTGTTTTTAGTCCACTGATGAAAGATGATAATAACGCGCTGACTAAAATTAATACGCCAAGTGATATGGCATTTAGAGATTTTTTGTTGCAAACAGATCAAAGTGATTCTGAGTCACAAATGGCACTGAAAGAAGAGCAATACTTTAATCAACATGATTTATATTTGGGGTATTTTAATTTAATAAAAAATAAAGGCCAAACCAGCAAATCTTCTTTAGGACATCCTGTTTTTTTTATTGAAGACTGTATCAATCGTTCTATGAAAAAAAAACGGCACAACATTGATATTGTGATGCCTGTTATTAAAGAGGAATCAGATAGAACGCGCGGCAAAAACGTTAAAGCGGTGATACAATATTTTGAGTCGATATATGCCGATGCAGATTTAAAGTTTGAGTTTTATCAGAAGACCACAACAGGCAGTATGAAAAAAGTGAATGAATACGGCTGTGGTAAGACACACATTAGAATTATTAATGGTTTTCCCTTCGCGCCTGAAACTTTTCAAATTTTACTTCATGTATCTGAGCCGTTTTGTCTTATGACAGGGAATCAGAGTATGGTAGAGGCAATATTGCACCATAAAATTTGTTTATATCAAGTGATGCAATGGAATAGAAGATTTTTTGATGAATTAGTGAGGGTAGCAGTATCTATTTTGGGTGTTAATAGTATCTGGGCAATATTTTTATCTCTGCAAACTGTGAAAGAAAATGAAAATAGAATCACATCACATAAAAAAGTGACTAAATTATTATTAGAGTATGAGTCTGAAATTTTAGCAGAAGCAAAAACCTTCAAAAAATATTTGGAGACAGAGAAAAATTTGAACTTAGTATTGCCCAATAAAATACTACCCATATTATTTGATAGCAAGAATTACATTGCAAATTCACTTAAGACAAGCCAACATGTTTCTTTTGAATATTTAACGAATATGGCTAAAATATTCCCTAATTCAAAAGCCTATATTTTAAATTATCTGTTTCAAACAGATTACTTTCAGCCTTTTTTGGTGTTTGAGTATTTGGATGGTGAGCAAAAAAAACAAGCAGAGGCACATTCATTAATGCCAAATGAGCAGGGTCAGTATGAGATTAAAGCATTTACTGAGACTTTTGGAGCCATGTTAAAAACTAATCGTAAAGTCGATATGCTTTTAGCGAAGAATTTGCTCCAAGTAAGCGAGCATGCGAGGCATGATGGGAACATATCAGATTTGCTTGCTAATTTTCTATTCTACATGGTCCAGCATGAAGCAAGATATTGCGAATTTTATCCTAAATTTTGTCGGACGATATCTCAAATGCATCTATCAGAATCCATCAAGCAGTCTAACGTACAATAGTTTATTGTACGTTTGTTTTAGGTTTGGATGGATTTGAGTCGTTTAACTCTAATGCTCCGAGCGTTACCGCCAAAGCATCAACCATTGTGTCTGCATTTTCTAATTGTTGTTCTCTTGCTTGTCGTCCTGCGTGATGGATGGGGTAATAGGTCACTAATGTTTGCGTGTCTAAAGGTTCGTTTGTTAGTCCTGCATGTAGCGCACGAGCTTGCGGGGTTGAAAGTTTATCCATTAACACTTGCATGTTAGCATCATTGGCTTGTGCTAAATACATTTGTAAAACTCTATAATCTGATGTCAATCTATCGCTAACAAGGTTAAACAAATATTGCATGATAGTATCAAACCAAGAGGTTTTTTGCGTTCTCTCTTCTTGGTATGGAATCAAAGCCAAGCTATCCTCACCGCTTATATTTAATAAGTTTGGTCGATATTGGTTACAATATTTAAAAATAAAGTCTATTTGAGCGGCTGATAATGAAATTTCGGGTCTTTTTGAGCGAGTAAAATCGATCGCTTCTTGTGGTGTTTTATCTAAAAAATAAATTAAATAACAGACGACAACTAAGACACTTCTGCCTCTGCCTGCTTTGCAATGTACATAAGCACTACTACCGGCTTCTAAATCTTCATTTATATTTAAGATGCTTTGATGAATTTGTTCTAGGCATTTTAATTCGAGGGCAGCTTCTGTTAGCAGACTGGTACTTTCTGTGTTTATCATGCCTGTGAAATCAGCCATATTTAGGTGGTCTTGTTTGATACCTTGCCTGGCCCAATAGCGAGGAGGAATCGGTGTTACGCCCAAGCCTTCTCCCTTTAATTCTGGATGCGTACAACAAGAGACAATACGTTTTAAGGGTCGCTTTTTACGAGCAAAATATTGGGATAGTGCTTGTTTGTGACCATATTCTGTAATGGGAATTGCGCCTAAAATTAGCCCAGGAATGACCTCATCCCACCAATTTCGGTGGCCAAAAAATGGGCGCAAAGGCCAAGTTCTGGGGCTCACCGTGACAGCATAAAAAGTAAAAGCAAAAACAAACTTTTTTTTAAAGGCGTGCTTAGGCGCCTCTTCATGGCTAGCGGGAATTAATTGTAAGTCTATAACCTCTTGTTTATCAGAATCATTGTTTTCATCTTTTTCATCTTTTGTTGTTTTTGAATCTACGCCTAATTTCACGCTTATATCCTCGTTGATATTTCCTGGCTTTCTGTAGAGTAAAGCAAATTCTCGAGTGAGTCATCCTGCGAATACGAGAAAAAAATACTGTGTTTATAATTAGTTTGTGAATTTAATTTACTAAAACCAGAAAAAACCAAGGTGGGTGTCCCGGTTACATCGCTGGTAACTATTTGTTATATAACAACATAATTATATACCGGGGGTTTTATATGGATGCCCTACTAAAGTACAATAGGACTGAGCTATCAAACTAGATAACGTGAAGTAATATAGCCGGGAATATTCCCTATTACGGAGTTATCACAAATGAGTAGTTTTCAGAATCCATTATCCTTAAAGAGTGTGAATGCCAATCAAATATTCCATGACGGTGTCTTATCTGCAAATTTTTTACAGAGTGTGACTTTTGACACGATAAGCGCCGATGCTTCAAGCTTGTTTAAAGAAATGGTTGGTATCCATACAGCGACGCAAGAATCCAAGGAAAATAATAATAATGATAATGTAGTGCAAGACGAGGCTGAGGTAGAAGTGGAGCAGGTGCCTGATGAGCCCGAGCCAGAAGTAGCTGAATCTCAAGAGGTTCCAGTAGAAGCCCAGTCTAGTTCAATAAATACTAATAACGAACAGTATGTGAAGCTTGATAGCCAAGAATCAGATGCCAGAGATGGTTGGGATTCTGATTTTGCTGCAGTGGGGTTTGGAAACAATGCCTTCGTGAGCTCATTAGAGCGAGACTTAGATATAAAAGCACCTGAATTTATACCAAAACCAGTTGAAATACCAATTATAGACGAAATTATCGAAGTGTCTGTTGTAGAGCCTTGTAATAATTTAGCAGGATATGAGTTCAATCTTTATTATTCTTTTCAAGAATACTATGATTATTATGATGATTATTATTTTGATTCTTATGCTGTATCTGCATTTGCTGTTGATGAAAACGTTGCAGATGGTTGGATAGATTTGTACTTTGGCTTTTGGAATGGCGATGACTATTGTAATGCCTATGGTTCTGGAGAATTTGTATATACATTTGAAGGTATAGCATTTGATTTTATCTTAAATGGTATTGAGGGTGAAGGGGTTATTGACTTTGATAATGAGACGTTAGCACTTGATTGGGGCTCTGAAAGTGGCCAACATTTCAACATCCCAACCAGTGATTTGGATTATTCGAATTTTAATGAGTGCGGTAAATTTCCTGGTGGTAGCGGTGGGCTATACGGAGAATTTGAAGAAGGCTGCTTTGATTGTGTGCAAGAATATGATTCTTATGATGAGGATTGTCTTTCATGTGAGCTTGAGCGAACCGCCCCAGTGGTATTAGATTTAGATATGGATGGCTTAGAGTTAACCAGTGTTGAAAACGGCGTATTATTTGATGTTGATGAAGATGGCGTATTAGAGCATACATCTTGGGTTAGTCCAGATGATGCTTTGCTGGTTTACGATATTGGTAATAACGAAAACGTAACGAACGTCAACGAATTTGCTTTTGCCAATTGGCATGAAGATGCGAATACGGATTTAGAAGGTTTGCAGTTAGCGTTTGATACCAATCAAGATGGTAAGTTGAACAGCGCAGATAGTGGCTGGGATAAAATGGGGCTATGGCAAGATGCCAATCAAAATGGCCAAACAGATGACGGTGAGTTCTTAACGCTGGCCGACGTGGGTATCGTTGAGTTAGATTTAACTTTGGGTGGGGAGGCGGAAACCATTAATGGCAATCAGGTCAATGGCATTATTCAAGCCACTCTGGAAGATGGCTCTACCCTCAATGCGGGAGATGTTGCGTTGAATTATTCAGAAGTACCACCACCTGCAATGCCTGCCGCAGAAATGAGTGAATCATCGGAAGCAGGCTTGATGTAGTGCAGTATATAGTGTGCAGCTCTTAGTATTGGCGCTATTTTTTTAATATACGCTGTTTGTTACGCTGCCAGTCGCGCTCTTTGATGGTTTGCCTTTTATCATGTTCTTTTTTGCCTTTACCAATGGCAATGGAAATTTTGGCTAAGTGTTCTTTCCAATACATTTTTAACGCAACAATGGTATAGCCTTGGCGTTCTTTGGCACCAATAAGCTTATTAATTTCTTTTTTATGTAAGAGCAATTTTCGGGTACGCTGGGCATCTACTCTAACATGTGTGGATGCACTGTTTAATGGAACGATTTCAGAGCCTAGTAACCAAGCTTCGCCATTTTTCAGGATAACGTAACTTTCTGATATGTTGGCTTTACCGGCGCGTAAGCTTTTAATTTCCCAGCCCATTAATACAATGCCTGCTTCAAGCGTGTCTTCAATTTTGTACTCAAACCGGGCTTTGCGGTTGACAGCAATTTGACTGGAATCGGATTTTTTCTTTTTACTCATGTTTTGCTGCCAATAAGTTGAGCAACCAAATGTTTTGATTGCGAATATTAATTCATTATTATGGGGGGGTGCGTTATAATCAAGCTAAATAATAACAGTTTTTTATAAAATGCCCAAGATTCAGCAATCACAACACAATCCATACCCACCTGAGCAATTATACCAGCTCGTCAATGATATTGAGAGCTACCCACAATTTTTGCCTGGATGTTCTGGCGCTCAAATTTTAAGTGTAGAGCCAGATGAGATTTGTGCAGAATTATCTATTCGTAAAGGACCGGTACAACTGTCTTTCTCAACTCGAAATCAATTAATTGAAAATAAACGCATTAATATGGCATTGTTGACGGGACCGTTTAAATATTTTAGTGGAATATGGTCTTTTGAAGCTACAGATAATGGGTCTTTGGTTAGTTTAGAGATGGACTTTGCACTGAGTAATGGGCTGTTGCAAGTGACATTAGGGCCAATACTGCAAAAGTTGACGCAAGATATGGTTGATGTGTTTCTGAATAGAGCTGAAAAAATTTATGGAGGGGTAGAACTTGGACATTGAAGTGTCAATGGCAACTCGCCAAATGCAAAAAGTGGTTATGTTGAGCGTTCCTGCTTACACTACTATAGAGCAGGCAATCAATTTATCTAATATTGCGCAATATTTTTCTGATGTGGATTGGTCACTGTTAGGTTCGGATAAGCTGTGTGTTGGTATATTTGGGCGAAAACAAGATTTGAAACATATTGTGCAAACGGGGGATAGAATTGAAATCTACCACCCTTTGCAAAAAAGTGCCCTAGATGCTCGCAAACAACGTGTTGCGGATAAAAAGAAGATTAGCCAAAATAAAACTTAGCTTTTAGCTGTTGGTGTTTTGGTGGGTGCCTCGGCAAACTGGGGCATGCTATCTTCTGTTATATGGTCTACTAGACCATCTTGGAAGAATATTGCAAGATGACGTTTTTGAATGTCACCTTCTCTGGGGTCAAGATAGTAAACATAGTCCCATCTTTGCATATGAAAAATATCTTGCAAAGTTGGACTGCCCAGAATAAATCTCACCTGATTTTCATTCATGCCGGTTTGTATTTGTGAAACTTTATCAAAAGCAATAGTATTCCCTTGTTGGACATCAAATCGGAATGGTTTAAGTAGGCAAGCAGATAATGTGAGTGTCATGCATACTATGCAGATAAGTTTTATTAGCGTTTTGTTCATTGTTTTAATTCTTCTTGATTTTAAAAGCTAGTATTTATATTTCTTATGATGTTCATTAAGGAATATAATTTTGGCCAAGGCTACCATGCCGCTTGCCCATGAGCAACTAGTATGACTGGGATCCCAGCTTTTAGTTGCGATGATAATATTATTATGGTAGCTTACTCTTAAATATGAGCGCTAATAATCAAATAAAAATTAGAGTAAATAATTATGACAGATAGCAAACTAGATGATTCTGATTTACGAAAAGCAGGCTTAAAGGTCACGACGCCTAGAGTCAAAATTCTTGATATGCTTGAAAGCTCAAAAACCAGACATATTAGCGCAGAAGATGTATACAAACAGCTATTAGAGGCAGGCGATGATGTTGGCTTGGCCACAGTCTATAGAGTGTTAACGCAGTTTGAAAGCGCGGGTTTGGTGATTCGCCATCATTTTGAGTCTGGCCATGCTGTATTTGAGTTAGACAGAGGTGAGCATCACGATCATTTAGTTTGTATTAAGTGTGGGCATATAGAAGAATTTACCGATGAGTTAATCGAGCAACGGCAGGAAGAAGTCGCTGCGAAGCTCTCTTTTAAAATAACCGATCATTGTTTATATCTTTATGGGATTTGTAAGAGCTGTCAGGGTGAGAGTTGATTTTTGTCATGCCAGCGAAGGCTCTGAGTGATCCCCTCATTTTTGTATAC
>TARA_R110002110_G_scaffold415719_2_pt1 | contig 47311 bp, 54 predicted proteins | sample TARA_R110002110 | Tara Oceans TARA_R110002110 (sample SAMEA4397330) | marine metagenome | biome: Polar Biome; feature: [SRF] surface water layer (ENVO:00010504); material: water (ENVO:00002006), including particulate matter (ENVO:01000060) such as... | depth 5 m | reverse complement strand
TGTGAAAGTAGGACATCGCCAGGCGTTAAATTACGAAACCCTGATAGTCAAAAGACTATCAGGGTTTTTTTTTGCCTAACTTTTAATAGGCTAGACTTTTTGTGATGTTTATAATTGCTAGGTTGCACAGCTTGTGTACTTCGATAAACAATAGAATAAATAACTCGCCAGGGAATAGGCCTAAAATGTTTAAATTTAAAAAAATATCTTTAATATTAATTTCTTGTGCGTATATAGTCAGTGCCAGCTTGCAGGCACAATCCGAGGATTCTTCTGGATCTGCTCAAATTGTCTCTGAGACTAATAAACCCCTTAATGAACTAATAAAACCTTTGCCTACCCAGTCTGAAATTGATCCTCAAATGGTCGATTTAGGGCGAAAGCTTTTCCATGATAAACGCTTATCTGGTGACGATACGATTTCATGTGCGAGTTGCCATGCGCTATCGACTGGTGGCGTAGATAATCAAGTAACCTCGCTAGGGATACATGGGCAAAGAGGTCCTATTAATTCGCCCACGGTTTTTAATAGTGGTTATAATTTTGTTCAATTCTGGGATGGTCGAGTTGCCACTTTAGAGGAGCAAGCAGATGGGCCTGTGAATAACCCATTAGAAATGGGATCAAATTGGGTTCAGGTTTTAGAAAAATTAAACCAAGACCCAGAGTATCTGAAAACATTTGATAAATTGTTTAATGATGGTTTAAGCCCTGAAAATATTCAAAAAGCGATTGCTGATTATGAGCGGTCACTAATTACCCCGAACTCTAGGTTTGATCAATATTTGAATGGTAATCCAGATGCTATCTCAGCGCAGGAAAAATCAGGTTATGAATTATTCAAATCTGTAGGGTGTATTACCTGCCATATGGGGATAAATGTTGGTGGGAATATGTATCAAAAGATGGGATTGTTCGGTGATTATTTTGCCGATCGGGATGGCAAGGTAACAGAAGCAGATCTAGGTCGTTATAATGTCACTAAAATCGAGGGGCAAAAGCATTTTTTCAAAGTACCCTCTCTTAGGAATATTGATAAAACAGCACCATATTTGCATGATGGGTCGCAAAAAACCTTGGAAAACACTGTGCGGTTAATGGCTAAATATCAGCTAAATAAAAATTTATCAGAGAAAGAGGTTTCAGATATTGTGGCATTTCTAAAAACCTTGACAGGTGAATATATTTTGACTAAAGAAGAATTAGAGCAGTAAGGATATAGGATGGAGCAATAAGGGCAGCGTATATGCTGCCCCTATCTATTGAGATTTTTTTAGCAATAATACCCATCACAGTAATAATAATCATCATATTCGTCTTCAAACGCAGATTCGATGAGTACTCGCAGAGCAACGTCTATTACAAGCCAAGCGAGATTGCGTATAAAAGGATTATAAGCAACAGGGGGCTCTTGGTAAACAATGACCGTTTCATTCTTTTCTACGACGTTTCCCCCAGAGACATGGCTTAGTTCTGTTGTGGATAATGATCTCATTATGCGCTCCTTAATTAATTATTATTATGTTTTAGCTAATAGCTTTGATTTCAACTTTGGCGAGACCTTGTTCTACCATGCCTAACTTTTTGGCAGCAGCATAGGACAAATCAATCACTCTAGAGCCTTTAAATGGGCCTCTATCATTTATTTTTACCGTAATCTCTTTATTATTTTTTAAGTTTTTAACTTTTACCACAGAGTTAAGCGGTAAAGACTTATGAGCTGCGCTGATATTGTGCATATTGTAAGTTTCCCCGTTTGCCGTTTTGCGGCCATGGAATGGTTTGCCATACCAAGATGCGATACCTTTTTCATGGTAACCCTTGCTGGAGGGTAACACTTGATATGTTTTTCCTCTAACGCGATATTTTTTGCCTTGTTTCTGAATAGGGGCTTTAAAAGTATTCACTTTGGGATGGATAATTTTCTTAACGACAGCGACATCCCTAGAAATTCGATGATGCTTTACAATTTTAAGAGGGGTTGTTTTGGTAACAGCTCTGTTTGCCTGAGCTCGCGTCATGCCGGGGCGCTTAACCATAACTGCTTTTGGCCCATACTGAGAGCGTGCGCGTGGCGTTTGAGTTGCTGGTTTTCGAAGCACTTGAACTGCTTTCTTGTTTTGATGGTGTCTAACAGGTGCAACCTTTTGAACTTTGGGGGTCGCTTGGTTAGGGGGTACTTTATAAGCTCTATAATTTTTGTTAGCTGATTGACCATGTAAAATAGGAGACAATAGCATAATTAATATACAAAACAGTGGGGAAAATAAGCAGTTTTTCTTCATCATAATACTTCTTCGATGTAAAAAGGCTGTATATTATAAGCTATTTTGACAAAAAGGCAAAAAGAGGAGTATTTATATTGTTGTATTTGCTCTTGTTTTTACTGCTCTAATTTTTGAGCATAAGGAAAAATTTATGTTGCCCGCGCTTAAAAAAAATATATATGCCCTATTAGATTCCCCCAAGCCATATTTAAGCCCCCTTTTGTATGATGGTCTAATGTTGAGCTTAGGTGTAGGAGCGAGTTTTTTTGCGGCTTATACCCTGGGATTAGGTGTATTGATGTCGGTAGGACTACTGGCTGGAGCGGGAATACTGGGCTCGGCATGGACATATATTAAGCATAAAAAAATGCCCTGGACCTATATACCTCAATATTATTTAGAAAAAGAAAATGTTGAGTTTTATGATAAGGCTGAAAAAAACACACTCACAACAACGGAAGCGGCATACTACTTATCAAAACGTTGGTATAGGATGGGCTGTGATTTTAAGTTGGGCTATGCAAAATATGCGATTGATAGTGTTTTGCATTTTGCGGCTCGCCATGGACGTGGAGACTTAGTACAGGTTTTTTTAGCCTATGGTGCCGACTCTAGCGGGAAAAATATTATAGATGAAACACCACTAGATGTTGCGGTAAAAAATAAGCAGGCGGGGGTGATTCAATTATTAATTGATTCAAACGCACCTTGGGATAATCAACTGCTAGTAATAGCCATTAAAAATGAGGATCTCGAGTCCTTAATTATATTGTGTGAAGCCATCGCAAAACAGCAAAGACCTATATCAGATAAAGATCTGCCTATGGGGGTTGTCATATTGAAAAATAATAAAAGAATTCTGGAATATATGATTGAGCATTTCCAGTTAGATATAAATCAGTACTTGATAAGCCCAAATTATATGCTGCATTGCTTTGTTTCACTTCAAAATATAGAAGGCGTGAATTATGTGCTTAGCAAAATGGATAGAGGAAATATTGATATTAAAAATGACAGTGGTAGAACGGCTAGAGATCTTGCTCATTTATATAGATTCTCGGAGATTGAAAAATTATTAGAAGATAAGGGCGGTACTTTAACATTAAGAGAAAGAGCTTTTACAAGGCTAAGACAACAGCAACAACAATCATTTAGAAATATAAAACTTGTATTTACTCGGTTTGAGACAGATCTCAGTCCCCATTCAAATGGAGCAGAGGAGAAAGATCAACATAAAGCGTTAAAACATCGGGCCTAAGATAAGCGAAAACGTGTAATATTATTACCAATTGATGTTATGTAGGGTATAATGACCCCTTAAAATGTAACCCAACCAACTTACTTGGGTTCTTTCTGTTTTGGGTAGGTGGCTGTCGTTATGCAAATTGCTTTTGAAGTTATTAAGATTTTAAACGATGGGAAGTTTCATTCTGGTGCCCAGATCGCAAAGTCTTTGCGCGTAAGCAGAACCTCTATATGGAAAGCAATACAATTTTTGGAAGCTTTAGGCGTGAGCATCGATGCAGTGAGGGCGAAGGGATATAGGTTATATCATCCATTGGATCTGCTGAACAAACCTATGATTTTTTCAGAATTATCAAAAGAGATTCTAGCTGACATGAATAGGCTGGAAGTTTTGCAATCCGTACCCTCTACTAATGATTACCTTTTAGCCCAGATTCCCTATGGTTTGAAATCATTTAGCGCCTGTGTGAGTGAAACACAAACATCAGGTAAAGGTCGACAAGGAAAAGTTTGGCAGTCGCCATATGGGCGCAATATATATTTGTCCTTGTATTGGAAAAGTTCCTGTGTATTCAGGGGGCTGTCTGGCCTAAGCTTGGTCTTAGGAATGGCAATATTAAAAGCGCTAGAGAGTTTACAGCCACTGCCACAAGGACTTGGGATAAAGTGGCCTAATGATATCTATTTCAAAGAGAGAAAATTAGGCGGAATCTTAATTGAGACCCAAACAGATAATAAAACAGCACAAACTCATATTGTGATGGGAATAGGTCTTAATGTTGATATTCCTGAAGATAAAGAGAGCCAATGGACAGGGCTGAATGCAGCATTTTCTGGAGGAATACAGAGGAATCAGCTTTGCGGGTTATTATTGCAACACATTATTCAGGCAATAAGAGTATTTGAAAATAAGAGTTTTAGCGCATTCCATTCTGATTGGAAACAGTATGATTTACTTAGTCAGAATACTGTTACAATTTCTGCAGGGGCACACGAAGAAGAGGGATTTTGCCTAGGTGTGAATGAGCGTGGTGAATTGTTAGTTGAGGTGCATAATATTTTGCGTGCTTTAACCTATGGTGATGTAAGCATAAGGCGTTCGCATGTTGTTGCTAATTGATGCGGGCAATTCTAATGTAAAGTGGGCCACAATATCCCAAGGGCAAAAAAACATAGAGTTTGGGGGTGGCTTTTCACTGTCACAACCAACGGAAAGTATTATTGCTTGCTTTGAAAAAAACTGGGGACATCTCAATCCTATTCAGATTCAAATAAGTCATGTGGGTTCTAAGCCGTTCTCAATTTTGCTTCAGAGCTGGATTCAGGCTAAGTGGCCTATTCAGCCAGCATATCTTAAATCTGAAGTTCGACGAGCAGGGCTGATCAATGGCTACTCTAATCCTATGCAGCTGGGGGTTGATAGATGGCTCGCTTTATTGGCGGCTCATTGCTTCTATAAACAAGATAACAAAGCATTATGTATTGTTGATAGTGGCACATGCCTCAAAGTAGACATTTTAACTGCAAAAGGTTCACATGCAGGGGGGTACATATTGCCCGGAAAAGAAATGATGATTCAATCTGTAGAAGCGCTTTTGCTTCTCAATGGAAAATCTATTCGGCAAACTAAAATGAATGGGGGTGAATCTCCCCCCTTCAATGGTTCTCAAAAAAATACGCTCGATGGGATAACGGCAGGCGTAGATTTTTCTCAGATTGCAGTAATAGAAAAACTTTGTCGAGATATGGCAAAAGAGTTTGGCCCATCATGCCAAATTATTTTAACGGGTGGGGGCGCTCAAGCACTAACACAATTTGCACAGAGCCACGCTATATTATATAGTCCTCACCTAGTGTTAGAAGGTATTGCAGCATATAGTTGCCCAAATCTTTTGAACAAAAAACATGTTCAAAAACAGGCGACAAGCTTTATACCAGCATAATTAGAAGAAAAATTTCTCAGTTTTAAGGCACGCAACAATAAAATTAGAAATATATTTAATTTAATGCTGTATTTAATGCGGTTATCAATTGCTTAAGTACCTACATACAAGTAGAATACCCTAGCTAGGAAGGTGTTGGTCTTTCAACTATTTGAGTAAGACAATATTTCAAAAGTTAAGTGTGCTGGTGTAGCTCAGTTGGTAGAGCAGCTGATTTGTAATCAGCAGGTCGCGGGTTCGACTCCTGTCGCCAGCTCCATCTGTTAAAGCCTCTTAAGATGGTTTTTACAGAAGTAAAGCACACTAAAATCTAATGATTCAACAGATGTGACAACAAGAATGCTTTGAAAGTTAAGCAGCTTGTTTTTTCAAAGAAGTTGACATCTTTAGATAGCTTTTGCAGAATATGCCTTCGCGTTTTTTAAGGAGGGGTTCCCGAGCGGTCAAAGGGATCAGACTGTAAATCTGACGGCTTAGCCTTCGGAGGTTCGAATCCTCCCCCCTCCACCAGAATTGATCAGTTGGTTAACTGCGAATCTGGCTAGACAACAATGCTTTTGCGGGTGTAGTTCAATGGTAGAACCTCAGCCTTCCAAGCTGATGGTGTGGGTTCGATCCCCATCACCCGCTCCAAGAGCTGAATATGTGGTTCCTTATAATAGCCCACATAGCTCAGTGGTAGAGCACTTCCTTGGTAAGGAAGAGGTCACCGGTTCAATCCCGGTTGTGGGCTCCAGAATAATGGGGCAATTTTTTTAGTTTTTGCTTGCAATTATATAGCTTAATCAGGGGGTTTAATCCTATGGCTGAATTCGAACGTAACAAGCCACACGTAAATGTTGGCACAATTGGACATGTGGATCATGGTAAAACCACGCTGACTGCAGCAATTACTAAAGTACTTGCTGACAAAGGTCTTGCAGAGATTGTTGACTTTGCAAATATCGATAAGGCGCCTGAAGAACGTGAGCGCGGTATTACTATCGCAACTTCACACGTTGAGTATGAATCAGACTCTCGTCACTATGCCCATGTTGATTGTCCAGGACACGCGGATTATGTGAAAAACATGATTACCGGTGCTGCTCAAATGGATGGTGCTATTTTAGTATGTTCTGCTGCTGATGGTCCTATGCCACAAACACGTGAACATATTCTTTTGGCTCGTCAGGTTGGTGTTCCATACATTGTTGTCTTCTTAAATAAAGCCGATATGGTTGACGATGATGAATTATTAGAATTAGTTGAAATGGAAGTAAGAGATTTACTTTCAAGCTATGATTTCCCTGGTGATGATATTCCTGTTGTCACAGGTTCTGCTCTAAAAGCACTTGAAGGCGATACCAGTGATATTGGTGTGCCTGCAATTGAAAAATTAGTTCAAGCAATGGATGATTACTTTCCTTTGCCTGAGCGTGAAACAGACAAGCCATTCTTGTTGCCAGTAGAAGATGTGTTTTCTATATCTGGTCGCGGTACTGTTGTTACCGGCCGTATCGAGCGTGGTATCATCAAAGTTGGTGAAGAAATTGAAATTATTGGTATTAAAGATACCGTTAAGTCAGTTGTTACTGGCGTAGAAATGTTCCGTAAAATGTTACCAGAAGGTCGTGCTGGAGATAACGTTGGTATCTTGTTACGTGGTATTAAGCGCGAAGACATTGAGCGTGGCCAAGTATTAGCTGTGCCTAAATCTATTACGCCTCATGCTAAATTTGAAGCCGAAATTTATGTTTTATCTAAAGATGAGGGTGGTCGTCGTACACCATTCTTAGCTGGTTATCGTCCTCAGTTCTATTTTAGAACCACTGACGTAACTGGTGCTATTGAATTACCTGAAGGCACTGAAATGGTAATGCCAGGTGATAATATCAGCGTGACTGTGGCGCTCATTACGCCAATCGCGATGGAAGAAGGCCTGAAGTTTGCTATCCGTGAGGGTGGTAGAACTGTTGGGGCTGGTGTGGTTGCTAAGATTCTTGATTAATTAGTTATCACCCAAAAGGCAGTCGTATTCCGTTTTTTAGGGTGCGGCTGCTTGTTTGTATGTATAGGCCAGTAGCTCAATTGGCAGAGCAGCGGTCTCCAAAACCGCAGGTTGGGGGTTCGATTCCCTCCTGGCCTGCCAAATTTAAGGTGGTACTTCTTTTAACATGAGTCATCAGACACAATACCATGGCGGCATCATGGACTCATTAAAATGGATAGTTGTTTTGGCATTGGCTGTATTTGGTGTAGTGGGAAATTACCATTATGCTGAACAATCAGTGCTTATTAGAGTGCTTTTGCTTTTAGCAATTGCCGGTGCAGCGTTATTTGTCGCATATAAAACAAGCAAAGGCCAACGTTTTTGGCAATTTGCTATGGATGCGAAATCAGAGGTTAGAAAGGTTGTTTGGCCTAGTCGTCAAGAAACCATTCAAACAACGTTGATTGTTTTGGCTATCGTAACAGTTGTTAGTCTCATTTTATGGGGAATTGACGCTGTATTACTGAAGGCTGTCGCACTCATCACCGGATATGGGGCACATTGACAATGGAAGAAACTGAACAAGAAGCATTGCGCTGGTATGTTGTCCAGGCTTTTGTGGGTTATGAAAACCGCGTTGTGCTTAATTTGCAAGAAAGCATTAGACAGTATCATTTAGAAGATAAATTTGGCGAGATTTTAGTACCCACGGAAGAAGTTGTTGAAATCCGTGACGGGAAAAAATGCAAAAGTGAAAGAAAGTTTTTCCCAGGCTATGTTCTTGTTCATATGATTTTGGACGAGGAAACCTGGCATTTAGTGCGTCGCACACCTAGAGTTTTAGGGTTTATTGGGGGCACTTCAGACAAACCTGCGCCTATTTCAGATAAAGAAGCCAACAATATTTTAGATCGAGTAAAAGAAGGTGTTGAGAAACCAAGGCCTAAGACTATATTCGAACCAGGCGAAGTGGTTCGGGTAAACGATGGTCCTTTTGCCGACTTTAATGGTGTTGTAGAAGAAGTCAATTACGAAAAAAGCCGCTTAAGAGTGGCAGTATTAATCTTCGGGCGTTCAACGCCTGTAGAGTTAGAGTTTGGTCAAGTCGAAAAAACATAATACTTTATGGGGAGCTTAGCGGCGTTTGAACCCAAATGAGGTGAATCATGGCAAAGAAAGTAAGTGCATTTATTAAGTTGCAGGTAAAAGCGCAAGAAGCAAATCCAAGTCCGCCAGTAGGGCCTGCTTTGGGTCAGCATGGTGTGAACATCATGGAGTTTTGTAAGGCATTTAACGCACAAACACAATCCTATGAAAAGGGAATGCCCTTACCTGTAATCATTACGGTTTATAGTGATAAAAGTTTTACTTTTGTTATTAAAACACCTCCTGCAGCAATTTTATTGAAAAAAGCTGCTGGTATTCAAAAAGGTAGTGGTGAACCCAATACTAAAAAAGTAGGTACGGTGACACGTGCACAATTAGAAGAGATTGCAACTACCAAGATGGCTGATCTAACCGCTAGCAATATGGAAAATGCAGTCAGTACAATTGCTGGTAGTGCTCGCAGTATGGGTCTTGAGGTGGAGGATTAATCATGGCAAAGCTATCAAAAAGAATGCAAAGTATTCAAGACAAAGTTGAAAAAAATAAAGTATATGCTGCAGACGAAGCTATTAATCTACTGAAAAGTTTAGCAAGCGCTAAATTTGTAGAAAGTTTTGATTTAGCCGTGATATTAGGGATTGATCCTAGAAAATCAGACCAAAATGTTAGAAGTGCTAGTGTCTTACCCCATGGTACAGGTAAAACTTTACGTGTTGCTGTCTTTGCTCAGGGTGAGAATGCTGAAAAAGCAAAAGCAGCTGGTGCAGATGCGGTCGGGTTCGAAGATTTAGCAGATGAAATTAAAGAAAAAGCAGCCAATGGCAAGATTGATTATGATGTCATTATTGCGACTCCTGACGCTATGCGTGTCGTCGGGCTTTTGGGACGTGTGTTAGGGCCTAGAGGTTTGATGCCAAACCCTAAGGTTGGCACAGTGACAACTGATGTTGAAAAAGCGGTTAACAACGCAAAAGCAGGACAAGTTACTTACCGTGCGGATAAAGGCGGTATTGTTCATTGTACTGTTGGTAAAATTAATTTTGATGAAAAATCATTGAGAGAAAATATAGACTGCGTTTTAGCAGATATTCGTAAAGTAAAACCAAGCACAGCAAAGGGTGTTTACTTTAAGAAAGTTATTTTATCGAGCACCATGGGGCCTGGATTGGTGATCGATAAAGGTTCACTTGGTCTTTAAGCTTTAAAGATTGAGTGGATAGTTTGCTGTAGTATTCTCTATGTAAATTGGCTATGAGGTTTTCCGAGTTAGCCTAAAGCACTATAGATAAAACGATACAGCGGGCGTCAGAGACCGCGGGTGTGAGAGCTTAATTGGCTCATTTTGAGTCTACCTGCGCAGGCTAAAGCTTGCAACTCAAGTCAGATGATTGTTTTGCAAATAACCGCAAAGATTACGTTTAGTGATCATATTAGTTAAGGAGAAGTTTGGTGACGTTATATCTTGATGATAAAAAAGCAATCGTCGCTGAAGTCTCGGAAGTAGCGAATGAATCAGTATCACTTGTTGTTGCTGATTATCGTGGGTTGGATGTACCTAAAATGACAGCCTTACGCAAAAAAGCGCGTGAGTCTGATGTTTATTTACGTGTTATTCGTAATACCTTAGCTCGAAGAGCTTTGGAAGGTACGCCATTTAAATGTATGGAAGCTGATTTAGTTGGGCCTATCGTTTTTGGTTTTGCTAAAAATGAACCTAGTGCCGCAGCTCGTCTTTTTCGTGATTTCGTTAAAGATAATAAAGAGCTTGAAGTTAAATCGTTATCAGTAGCAGGCGAATATTATGATGCCTCACAATTAGATAACATTGCTTCGTTGCCAACTAAAGATGAAGCATTGGGTCAATTAGCAGCAATGTTAATGGCGCCTGTCACACAACTGGCACGTACAATGAAAGAACCTACGCAAATGCTAGCTCGAGCTTTGGATGATTATTCTGAAAAGAAGCAATAGTATTTTAGTGTTAAACAAATTAATTTTTCCTGGAGAATGAAAATGGCTGAATCTACAGCAACTGTACAAAAACTTTATGATTCAATTGTTGAATTATCAATCATGGAAGTCGTTGAGCTTGTTAAAAAAATGGAAGATGAGCTTGGCGTATCTGCAGCTGCACCTGTTGCCGTTGCTGCTGCCGCTGGCGGCGCTGCTGCTGCTGCTGAAGAGCAAACAGAATTTGATGTTGTGTTAACAAGCTTTGGTGAAAAGAAAGTTAATGTGATTAAAGCAGTTCGTGGCATCACAGGACTTGGATTAAAAGAAGCAAAAGCTTTAGTTGAAGGCGCTCCGGCTCCTGTTAAAGAAGGCGTTTCCAAAGATGAAGCTGAAGACATCAAAAAGCAATTAGCGGAAGCTGGTGCAGAAGCTGAAGTAAAATAAAGTAAAAAAACTTTATTGACATCTTCAAAATTAGGCTGGTTATCAAGTGATAGCCAGTCATTGTTTTTACTTAGTACATGAGGGCTCCCAATGGAATTATCCTATACCGAAAAGAAGCGACCCAGAGCAAACTTTGGTAAACAGTTGGATACGTTGGAGGTTCCACCGCTCCTGGACATACAACTTAAGTCCTACCAGAGCAAGTTTTTACAAGCCGAATGCGATGAAGATCGTCGTGATAATATTGGGCTGCAATCTGCTTTCCAGTCTGTATTTCCTATAGTAAGCTTTTCAGGCTTTGCACAATTAGAATTTGTGAAATATACCCTTGGCACGCCTGCTTTTAATGTGAAAGAGTGTCAGCTAAGAGGTCTAACCTATGCAGTTCCCTTACGTGTGCTTGTACGCTTAGTTATTTTTGATAAAGAAGCTGCAGGTGACACCAAAAAAGTAAAAGATATTCGTGAGCAAGAAGTCTACATGGGTGAAATTCCTTTGATGACTCGCTCAGGTACTTTCGTTATAAATGGTACAGAACGTGTTGTTGTTTCTCAGCTTCACCGTTCACCAGGCGTGTTTTATGACCATGATAAAGGCAAAACACACTCATCAGGAAAATTATTATACTCCGCGCGCGTAATTCCTTACCGTGGTTCATGGTTAGATTTTGAATTTGATCCAAAAGATCTGATTTATGCCAGAATTGATAGACGTAGAAAAATCCCGGCCACTATCTTATTACGCGCATTGGGACTTAGTTCTGAAGAAATTTTAGCTTTGTTTTTTGAAACAGATACCTTCTGTTTCGAAAATGGCGACTTAGTTTTAACATTAATGCCTGAACGCTTAAGAGGCGAGACGTCTTTATTCAATATTAAAGATAGCAAAGGCAATATGTTAATCGAGGAAGGCCGACGTATCACGGCAAAGCATGTTCGCCAAATGGAAGAAATGAATCTGTCTAGGTTGAGAGTCCCTAGAGATTATATATACGGCCGTGTTTTAGCGAACGATATTGTTGACAAAGAAACGGGTGAAATCGTTGCTGAAGCAAATGCTGAAATTACCCCAGAGTTATTAGAAGCCATTTTAGCGGCAAATGTTTTTGAATTAAAAACGTTGTTTACTAATGACTTAGACCATGGTCCTTATATTTCAGATACATTACGAGTAGATTCTACTAGTACGCGTTTAGAAGCGTTGATTGAAATTTATAGAATGATGCGTCCAGGTGAGCCGCCGACAAAAGATGCGGCAGAGACCCTATTCAAAAATCTATTCTTCACAGAAGATCGTTATGATTTATCTTCTGTTGGTCGCATGAAATTTAATCGCCGAGTGAGCCGTGAAGAAATTACGGGTCCCGGTGTGTTAGATAATGACGATATTATCTCAGTATTGAAAGTTCTTATTGATATTAGAGACGGTCGAGGCGAGGTGGATGATATTGATCACCTTGGTAATCGCCGTGTTAGAAGTGTTGGCGAGATGGCCGAAAATCAATTCCGCGTTGGACTTGTTCGGGTTGAACGTGCAGTCAAAGAAAGATTAAATCTCGCTGAGTCAGATAATCTGATGCCCCAAGATTTGATTAATGCAAAGCCAGTTTCTGCTGCAATTAAAGAGTTTTTTGGTTCTTCTCAGTTATCCCAGTTTATGGATCAAAATAACCCATTGTCAGAAGTAACGCACAAAAGACGTGTGTCAGCTTTGGGCCCAGGTGGCTTGACTAGAGAAAGGGCTGGCTTTGAAGTACGTGACGTACATCCGACTCATTATGGTCGCGTATGTCCGATTGAAACGCCAGAGGGACCAAATATTGGTCTGATTAACTCTTTGGCTGTTTATGCAAGAACAAACGATTATGGGTTCTTAGAAACGCCATGTCGTAAAATTGTAGACGGCAAAGTATCTGGGGAGATTGTATTTTTATCTGCAATTGAAGAAAGCAGTTTTGTGATTGCTCAGGCAAACGCTAAATTAGATATGGATCTCAAGTTAACCGATGAGTTGGTTGCTGCGAGACACAAAAATGAGTTTACCTTTACCTCTCCTGAAAAAGTACAGTTTATGGATGTATCACCTAAACAAATTGTTTCGGTTGCTGCATCCCTGATTCCTTTTTTAGAGCATGATGATGCGAATAGGGCCTTAATGGGGTCAAACATGCAACGTCAAGCAGTGCCTACTCTGAAGGCTGAAAAGCCACTAGTTGGTACAGGTATGGAGCGAATTGTTGCAAGGGACTCTGGGGTCACTGTTGTTGCGGACCGTGGTGGTATTATCGATTCAGTGGATGCTGGACGTATTGTTGTTCGAGTAAATGACAGCGAAACGCATGATAATGAGGCTGGGGTTGATATTTATAACCTTACCAAATACACACGCTCAAACCAAAATACCTGCATAAACCAAAAACCTTTGGTTAAAGTGGGCGATAAAATTCAGAAAAATGATGTGTTGGCTGATGGTCCATCTACAGACATGGGTGAATTAGCCTTAGGGCAAAATTTGCTCGTCGCCTTTATGCCTTGGAATGGTTATAACTTTGAGGATTCGATTCTAATTTCTGAACGTGTTGCTGAAGAAGATCGCTTCACCACAATTCATATAGAAGAATTGACCTGTGTTGCTCGTGATACGAAGCTAGGTTCTGAAGAAATCACGCCTGATATTCCTAATGTTGGCGAAGGCGCTCTTGGCAAGTTAGATGAATCTGGTGTGGTTTACATTGGGGCAGAAGTTGAGTCTGGCGATATCCTTGTTGGAAAAGTAACACCAAAAGGTGAGACACAGCTCACACCGGAAGAAAAATTGTTACGAGCTATTTTCGGTGAAAAAGCATCGGACGTAAAAGATACATCGTTGCGAGTACCAACAGGCATGACAGGTACCATTATCGATGTGCAAGTATTTACTAGAGATGGTGTCGAAAAAGATGCGCGTGCATTACACATTGAAAAAACAGCACTAGATAGTGCGAAAAAAGATCTAAGTGATGAATTGCGTATTCGAGAAGGCGATGTCTATAGTCGTATTAAAACTAACTTAATTGGTCAAGTCGCTGAAGGCGGCCCCAATCAATTAAGCGCTGGTACAGAACTAACTGAATCATATCTAGATAGCTTAGAAAAAAGCAGATGGTTTGAAATTCGCCTTCGAGATGAAGCGTTAACCTCTAAATTAGAGCGTTATCAAAAACATTTGCTTGAGTTGCGTAAAGACTTTGAAGAAAACTTAGAAGTGATGCGTAAAAAATTAAGCCAGGGCGATGATTTGGCACCAGGTGTACTTAAAATTGCCAAAGTCTATATGGCAGTTAAACGTAGAATCCAGCCAGGTGATAAGATGGCGGGGCGTCACGGTAACAAGGGTGTTATTTCCACTATTGTGCCAGTAGAAGATATGCCTTACTTAGAAGATGGGACTTCAGTTGATATTGTATTGAACCCGCTTGGTGTTCCGTCTCGTATGAACGTGGGACAGATTCTGGAAACCCACTTAGGTTGGGCGGCTAGCGGTTTAGGCGATAAAATTAACAAGCTTCTGAAGGAAAAAGCAGAAGTCAGTAAAATTCGTCAGCAGTTAGATGATATTTATAACCTAAATAAGTACGTTAAAACTGATTTTGACGCTTTATCAGATGAGAATATTCTGGAGTTGAGTAAAAACTTAACTCGCGGTGTGCCTATGGCAACACCCGTGTTTGATGGCGCATCTGAACCAGAAATTAAAGCCCTCTTAAAAATGGCAGGAAGAGATGAAAGTGGTCAATCTCGTTTATATGATGGCCGTACAGGTGATGCTTTTGATAGACCTGTTACTGTCGGTTACATGTATATCTTGAAGTTGAATCACTTGGTCGATGACAAAATGCATGCTCGTTCAACGGGTTCGTATAGCCTTGTCACCCAACAACCACTGGGCGGTAAAGCGCAATTTGGTGGACAGCGCTTTGGTGAGATGGAAGTCTGGGCTTTAGAGGCCTATGGTGCAGCTTATACATTGCAAGAAATGTTAACGGTCAAGTCAGATGACGTAGCCGGACGTACGAAGATGTATAAAAACATCGTGGATGGTAATTATCGTATGGATGCTGGTATGCCTGAATCCTTTAACGTTTTGGTTAAAGAAATTCGTTCTTTGGGAATTAACATTGAACTAGAACAAGCAAACTAGTTTTAGGGCCAGCCTTTTTAGGCTGGCTATTGAGAATTGGGTGTAGGGTTTTACCTGATTTCTTTAAATATAGCATCAGGTATGCGATTTAACGCTTATACGGAGACACAACCTTGAGAGATTTACTTTCTATCGTTCGTCAGCAAAGCAAAATTCATGACTTTGAAAAGGTTGCGATCGGCCTAGCGCCGCCAGAACTAATCATGTCTTGGTCATTTGGTGAAGTGAAAAAGCCAGAGACCATTAATTATAGAACATTTAAACCCGAAAGAGATGGTTTATTTTGCGCTAAAATCTTTGGGCCAGTTAAAGATTATGAATGCTTATGTGGTAAGTATAAGCGTTTAAAACATCGTGGTGTTATTTGTGAAAAATGTGGTGTAGAAGTCACATTAGCTAAAGTCAGACGTGACAGAATGGGGCATGTAGAATTAGCTTCCCCAGTTGCGCATATTTGGTTTTTGAAATCATTGCCTTCTCGTATTGGCTTGCTGTTAGATATGACACTACGTGATATTGAGCGTGTGTTATATTTTGAAGCGTACGTTGTGATTGATCCAGGCATGACGCCTTTAGAAAAAGGGCAATTACTTTCTGAAGAAGCCTATTTAGAATCCATTGAGCAGTATGGTGACGAATTTACTGCAAAAATGGGCGCTGAAGCAGTTAAAGCGCTATTGATTGATCTAGACCTTAAGGTAGAAGCTGAAAATATTCGCGAAGAGCTGCCAACGACGTCAAGTGAAACAAAAATCAAAAAACTAGCGAAGCGTCTGAAGCTAATTGAATCTTTCTTACATTCTGGGAATAAGCCAGAGTGGATGATTTTGACTATTTTACCTATTTTACCACCAGATTTAAGACCTCTAGTGCCGCTAGATGGCGGTCGTTTTGCAACATCTGATTTGAATGACTTATATCGTCGGGTAATCAATAGAAACAATCGTCTTAAGCGTTTGTTGGATTTAAGTGCGCCAGATATTATTGTTCGCAATGAAAAACGCATGTTGCAAGAGTCTGTTGACGCATTATTAGACAATGGTCGTCGTGGGCGCGCAATTACAGGTTCAAACAAGAGGCCTCTGAAATCTTTAGCCGATATGATTAAAGGTAAACAAGGTCGCTTCAGACAGAATCTTCTAGGTAAACGAGTCGATTACTCAGGTCGTTCTGTTATTGTGGTGGGTCCTACATTAAGGCTGCACCAGTGTGGCTTACCCAAGAAAATGGCATTAGAGCTCTTTAAACCTTTTATCTTCAGTAAATTAGAGCACCGTGGGTTGGCAACAACCATTAAAGCGGCTAAGAAAATGGTTGAGCGTGAAGGGGCTGAGGTTTGGGATATATTAGAAGAAGTTATCCGTGAACATCCTGTGTTATTGAATAGAGCACCAACACTTCACAGGTTAGGTATTCAAGCTTTTGAGCCTATGTTGATTGAAGGTAAAGCCATTCAGTTGCACCCATTAGTTTGTGCAGCCTACAACGCTGACTTTGATGGAGACCAAATGGCGGTCCACGTGCCATTAACAATTGAAGCACAGCTTGAGTCGCGCGCATTGATGATGTCAACAAATAATATTTTGTCACCCTCAAATGGCGAGCCTATCATTGTTCCTTCCCAAGATATTGTTTTGGGGCTGTATTTCTTAACGCGTGAAAGAGTCAATGGCAAAGGCGAAGGTATGATTTTCGCGGATGTCAGCGAGGTTTTAAGAGCCTATAGCAACTATCATGTTGAATTACATGCCAAAATAAAAGTGCGTGTATCCGTAACGGATGAAAATGGCGAGAAAACACTGCGTTTAACTGATACCACGGTAGGCCGTGCACTGTTGTCTGAGATTTTGCCAGAAGGTATGGCCTTCGAGAAAGTGAATAAAATCTTGACGAAGAAAGATATTTCTCGTTTGGTGAATGATTGTTACCACGAAGTGGGTCTGAAACAATCAGTTATTTTTGCTGATCAGTTAATGTATTTTGGTTTCCGTTTTGCAACCCGTTCTGGTTGTTCTATTGGTATTGATGATTTGGTCATTCCACAAGCAAAAGCGGAGCTAGTTGAGAGAGCTGAAAATGAGGTCAAAGAAATTGATTCTCAGTATGGTTCAGGTTTAGTGACTCAAGGTGAGCGTTACAATAAAGTTATTGATATTTGGTCAAGAGCGAACGATCAAGTTGCAAAAGCCATGATGGATGAGTTGTCTGTCGCTCAAGTTCTGGATAGGGATGGCAACGAGGTAACAGAAGATTCATTTAATTCTGTCTATATGATGGCGGATTCTGGCGCTCGGGGTTCCGCGGCTCAGATTCGACAATTAGCCGGTATGCGTGGTTTGATGGCAAAGCCAGATGGCTCCATTATTGAGACGCCAATTACAGCGAACTTCCGCGAAGGGTTAACGGTTTTACAGTACTTTATTTCTACACACGGTGCACGTAAAGGTTTGGCTGATACGGCATTGAAAACAGCAAACTCAGGGTATTTGACTCGTCGCTTAGTGGATGTGGCACAAGATGTTGTTGTTTCTGAAGTTGATTGTGGTACCTCAGCTGGTCTGCCTATGTCGCCACATGTTGAAGGTGGTGATATTGTTGAGTCCTTGCAAGAACGGGTATTAGGACGGGTTGTTGTCGAGGCTGTATATAAGCCAGGAACACAAGATGTGCTATTTGATGCGGGCACATTGCTAGATGAACGTAAAGTTGAAACTTTAGAAGCGAATGGTATTGATACCATCCAGGTCCGTTCCCCCATCACATGCCAATCCAGGCATGGTATTTGTGCGATGTGTTATGGGCGTGATTTGGCAAGAGGCCATTTAGTCAATATTGGTGAATCTGTCGGTGTTATTGCGGCCCAATCAATTGGTGAGCCTGGAACACAGTTAACCATGCGTACTTTCCATATTGGTGGTGCGGCATCTAGAACGACAGCAGAAAACAGCGTTTTAGTGAAAGGCGACGGTCGAATCAAGTTACATAACACAAAGCTGGTGCAAAATGACAGCGGAAACCATGTGACAGTTTCTCGTTCAGGCGAGCTATGTATTGTCGATGAATTAGGACGAGATAAAGAGCGTTATCGTTTGCCATATGGTGCGGTACTAACGTTTGCGGATGGTGAAAGTGTCACTGGTGGACAAACAGTTGCCACATGGGATCCTCATACTCATCCAATTATTACGGAAGTAGCAGGGTATGTGAACTTTGTTGATATGGTTGATGGTGTCACTATGACACGTCAAACTGATGAAATAACAGGTCTATCTACTATCGTAGTCAGTGATTCGAAGCAGCACCGCTCTAGTTCTGGTAAAGAATTACGCCCAATGCTCCAGTTGCTCGATGAGAATGGCGAAGAGTTATGTTTGGCGGGTACCAGTTTACCGGCGCATTACTTCTTGCCTGCTGACGCGTTAGTGAATGTAGAAGATAAGCAAAAAATTAGTGTGGGTGACGTACTAGCACGTATACCACAAGAATCTTCTAAAACAAGAGATATTACCGGTGGTCTGCCAAGAGTGGCTGACTTATTTGAAGCGCGCAAACCCAAAGAGCCTGCAATTTTAGCAGAGGTTTCGGGTATTGTTGGCTTCGGCAAAGAAACCAAAGGAAAGCGTCGCTTGGTCATTACGCCTCAAGATGGTGGCGATGTGCATGAAGAGCTCATTCCTAAATGGCGCCATGTTGCGGTATTTGAAGGTGAGCATGTTGAAAAAGGTGAAGTCATTTCTGATGGCCCCTCAAATCCGCATGATATTTTAAAGCTATTAGGCAGTGCTGCTTTAGCAAATTACGTTGTGGATGAAGTTCAAGATGTTTATCGATTGCAAGGTGTGGGCATTAATGACAAGCACATTGAGGTTATTATTAGACAGATGCTGCGTAAAGTCATTATTACTGATCCAGGTGATACAAAATTACTTCAGAATGAGCAGTTGGATATAATCCATGTTCAAGATGTCAATTCTGAGTTAAAAGAAGATCAGTTGCCTGCAAGATTTGATCGCGTATTGTTAGGTATTACAAAAGCATCTTTAGCAACAGAATCCTTTATTTCTGCAGCGTCCTTCCAAGAAACGACACGTGTGTTAACGGAAGCAGCTGTTAGTGGAAAAAGAGATGAGTTAAGAGGCTTAAAAGAAAATGTGATAGTGGGTCGCTTAATTCCTGCTGGTACGGGCTTGGCGAGTCATGAACAGAAAAGGCGTTTGCGTAAAGGTAGCGGATATCCTGTATCAGATGACGATTCTAAGAGCACGGTTACAGCAAGTGATGTTGAACATGCTCTAAGTGAGGCACTCAACTCCCCTGCTTCGTAAAAAATGTAAAATATATTTGTGGATTTCAGTTAGAAAGAGTAGAATACGTGCAAATTCTAGCTGAACTCCATTGTTTCAGAAAATGGATTGCATAGAAAATAATTCGGCAATCCTAAGGTAACGTGTCAAATACAGGCACTATTTCATTTTTTCTTCAAATAAAATTTGGGGGAAGGATGATTTTCGCTGTTTATATAGAACTTAAGGAGCTTCTCGAAAGTTATGGCAACAGTAAACCAACTTGTTCGCAAGGGGCGAAAAAAAGTCACAAAAAAATCTAAGAGTCCAGCTTTGGTAAGCTGTCCTTCTCGTCGTGGCGTTTGCACTCGTGTATATACGGTGACACCTAAGAAGCCAAACTCGGCGCTTAGAAAAGTCTGTCGGGTAAAATTAACTAACGGTTTCGAAGTGACTGCCTACATCGGTGGGGAAGGTCATAATTTGCAAGAACACTCCGTGGTTCTGATACGTGGTGGTAGGGTAAAAGATTTACCTGGTGTTCGTTATCACGTTGTACGGGGCAGCCTAGATACCTCTGGCGTTGCAAATCGTAAACAAGGCCGTTCTAAGTATGGAACAAAACGTCCTAAAGCAGCAGCATAAATTGTGAGCTTGAACTTTCAACGTAGGAAAGATTAGAGATGCCAAGAAGAAGAATCGTCGCAAAAAGAAAAAGATTACCTGACCCAGTTTATGGTAGTGAGCTTTTTGCTCAATTCATCAATCACCTGATGGTTGATGGTAAAAAATCTGTAGCAGAAGGTGCGTTTTATGGCGCATTAGATATTATTCGGGAAAGGTTAAAAACAGACCCAATGGATGTATTTAAGCGTGCTATTGAAAATATACGCCCAGCTGTAGAAGTGAAGTCAAGAAGAGTGGGTGGGGCAACCTATCAGGTGCCAATTGAAGTGCGTCCACAGCGTTCCTCAACACTTGCTATGCGTTGGTTAGTTGATTTTGCTCGTAAACGTGGTGAAAAAGGTATTCGTGACCGCTTAGCTGGTGAAATAATTGATGCAGCTGATGAAGAAGGTGGCGGTCGTGGTAAAGGTGGCGCAGTCAAAAAGCGCGAAGACACACACCGTATGGCAGAAGCCAATAAAGCATTTTCACATTTCCGTTGGTAATTACTTTTTGGAGATATTAGCGTGGCCCGTGAGATACCGCTAGAACAAGTACGAAATATTGGCATTATGGCCCATATTGATGCAGGGAAAACCACTACAACTGAGCGCATTCTGTTTTACACAGGTGTTTCTCATAAGATTGGTGAAGTGCATGACGGCGCAGCCGTAATGGATTACATGGATCAAGAGCAAGAGCGTGGAATTACTATCACCAGTGCTGCGACAACCTGCTTCTGGAAAGGTATGTCTCAAGACATGCCGCAACACCGTATCAATATTATTGATACCCCAGGACACGTAGACTTTACCATTGAAGTAGAACGTTCTTTGCGAGTGCTTGATGGTGCTTGCGCTGTGTTTTGTGCCGTTGGTGGTGTTGAGCCGCAGTCCGAAACTGTTTGGCGTCAAGCAGACAAATATAAAGTGCCACGTATGGCATTTGTCAATAAAATGGATAGAGCCGGAGCTGATTTCTTGAGGGTTGTTGAACAACTTAAAACAAGATTGAATGCTAATGCGATACCATTACAAGTGAATATTGGTGCAGAAGAAGAGTTCAAAGGTGTTGTTGATTTAATTAAAATGAAATCAATATTTTGGGATGATTCTACTCAAGGCATGAGCTTTGAAGAAAAAGAAATTCCTGCTGATATGGTTGAGCTTTGCAATACCTTGCGTGAGCAAATGGTAGAAGCTGCTGCTGAGTCTTCTGAAGAGTTAATGGACAAGTATTTAGATAGCGGTGATTTAACTCAAGAAGAGATAATGCAAGGCATCAGAGCTAGAACCTTAGCAAATGAAATTGTTCCTGTTCTTTGTGGTTCAGCTTTTAAGAATAAAGGCGTGCAAGCTATGTTAGATGCCGTCTTATATTATATGCCCTCACCATTAGACGTTCCACCAGTTGAAGGTGAAGAAGTTGATAATGTAGAAAAAAGATTAACAAGAAAAGCAGATGATAAAGAATCATTTTCAGCATTAGCTTTCAAAATCATAACTGATCCATATGTTGGGACATTAACATTCTTTAGGGTGTACTCGGGTGTTTTAGAATCAGGTACTTCTGTTATGAATACCATTAAAGGCAAGAAAGAACGCTTTGGTCGTATCTTGTTAATGCATTCAAACAATCGTGAAGAGATTAAAGAAGTTAGGACTGGTGATATTGCTGCTGTTGTAGGTCTAAAAAATACAACGACGGGCGATACACTATGTGATATGAATAATGAAATCGTATTGGAAAGAATGGAATTTCCTGAGCCAGTCATTTCTGTTGCCATTGAGCCTAAGACGAAAGCAGATCAAGAAAAAATGGGTGTGGCTTTAAGTCGATTAGCAAAAGAAGATCCTTCTTTTAGAGTTTCAAGCGACGAGGAATCAGGGCAAACAATTATCGCTGGTATGGGGGAACTCCACCTAGATATTATTGTTGACAGAATGAAACGCGAGTTCTCTGTTGAAGCTAATGTGGGTAATCCACAGGTCTCTTATCGTGAAAGTATTACCAAATCGGTTGAGCAAGAAGGTAAATTTGTTCGTCAATCTGGTGGTCGTGGGCAGTATGGACACGTTTGGTTGAAAATAGAGCCAAATAAAGCTGGAGAAGGCTTTGAGTTTATCAATGAAATTAAAGGTGGTGTTATTCCTAAAGAATACATTCCTGCAGTTTCTAAAGGTATTCAAGAACAAATGGAAAATGGTGTTTTAGCTGGATATCCAGTTGTAGATGTAAAAGTAACATTGTTTGATGGTTCCTTCCATGATGTGGATTCTAGTGAAATGGCATTTAAAATTGCTGGTTCTATGGGGTTCAAGGAAGGTGCATTGAAAGCTGGAGCTAAATTGCTTGAGCCGATTATGCAAGTTGACGTTGTTACACCTGAAGATTACATGGGCGATGTGATGGGCGATTTAAATCGACGTCGTGGTGTACTTCAAGGTATGGATGATACAACTTCTGGCAAATCTATTACTGCAGAAGTACCATTGTCTGAAATGTTTGGGTATGCGACAGACCTGCGTTCCGCAACGCAAGGTAGAGCAACCTACTCAATGTCGTTTGCAAAATATGCAGAAGCTCCTGCAAATATTGCAGAAGAAATTATTAACAAAAATCGCGGCTAGATAACGCGGGGATTGGGTGATGAGCCAAATAAGTCAAATAATACGAATACGTTTGAAAGCCTTTGATCATAAATTGATTGATAAATCGGCTAAAGAAATAGTAGAAACAGCAAAGCGCACTGGTGCCCAGGTCAATGGACCCGTCCCAATGCCTACGCGTAAAGAAAAGTTTACGATTTTGATTTCCCCTCATGTCAATAGTAATGCTCGGGATCAATATGAAATTCGTACACATAGTCGGTTGATCATTATCGTTGAGCCAACAGATAAAACTGTTGATGCATTGATGAAATTAGATTTAGCGGCTGGCGTTGATGTACAGATTGGTGTGAGTTAGTGAGGGTAGAATGTCAATTGGATTAGTAGGTAAGAAGATTGGAATGACACGACTCTTTTTAGAGGGTGGTGCATCTGTTCCAGTTTCTGTTGTTGAAGTTTTGCCAAATCATATTACGCAAATCAAGACACAGGAAAAAGAAGGCCACAGAGCAATTCAGCTAACAACCGGCGCACGAAAAAAATCTCGTGTGAACAAACCTGCCTCTGGTCATTATGCGAAGGCAAATGTTGAGCCTGGTTTGGGACTTTGGGAGTTTCCGTTGGATTCTAGTGACAATACTGAATGGAGTCTTGGCGGAGAGTTAACCGTTGAGAGATTTAGTAATGGTCAAAAAGTTGATGTGACAGGAGAATCAAAGGGTAAAGGTTTTGCTGGTTGTGTGAAAAGACATAACTTTAGTATGCAAGATGCGACTCATGGTAACTCTCTATCACATAGAGCACCAGGTTCAATTGGTCAAAACCAAACACCGGGTCGTGTATTTAAAGGTAAAAAAATGGCAGGTCAAATGGGGGCAGTTCAAAAGACTGTTCAAAATTTGGAAGTTGTCAAAGTGGATGGCCCTAAGAATTTGTTGTTGATCAAAGGCGCTATACCTGGAGCTCCAGGTGGTATGGTCATAATTAAGTCAGCTGTGAAGTTAGTTAATCAAACCGCGGTGACAGCCTAGGAGGAGAGTTGAATGAAGCTTGCTTTAGCAATGTCATCAGGTAGCACAGATAGCATAGATGTTTCTGAAACTCTGTTTAATAGAGATTTTAACGAAGCACTTGTTCACCAAGTCGTTACTGCCCTGCAAGCAGGGAATAGAGCTGGAACGAAAGCTCAAAAAAATCGTTCAGATGTAAGTGGTGGTGGTGCCAAACCATGGCGTCAAAAAGGTACAGGTCGTGCCAGAGCTGGTACAATCAGAAGCCCTATCTGGAGAGGTGGTGGTAAAACATTTGCTTCTTCGCCACGCAACTTTGAGCAGAAAATAAATAGAAAAATGTATCAAGGTGCGATGCGTAGTATTTTGTCTGAACTAGTAAGGCAAGATAGAGTACGTATTGTTGATTCTTTTGAAGTTTCTGAACCTAAAACTAAAGTTTTAGTAGAGAAGTTAAAAGGAATGGAATTAAGCGCAACCTTAATCGTTATGCCTGTTATTGAAGATAATTTATACCTAGCGCAAAGAAATTTGCCAAAAGTATCAATTACGACAAGCCAGCAATTAACGCCATTAAAGTTACTACAGTATGATCATGTTATTTTATCTGTAGATGCGTTGAGAAAGCTTGAGGAGACTTTAGTATGAGTCATACAGCAGAACAATTAGTTCGAGTTCTTGTTGCTCCGATTACAACTGAAAAGTCAACAAGTTCAGGCGACCGTGAAAATTCAGTAGCTTTCTGGGTACAGCCCAGTTCAACTAAAGGTCAAATTAAGGCTGCAGTTGAAATGTTTTTCAAAGGCGTTGAAGTTGAACGTGTTAGAACATTAGTAAATCCTCGTGATTTCGTTCGCACGGGTAGACGCAAGAAAATGAAAAAAGCGTATGTAAAGCTGAAGTCAGGTCATGAGATTAATCTTGCTGATATGGCATCTAACTAAAGGTATTTGTTATGGCAGTTATTGAATTAAAGCCGACGACACCGGGACAAAGATTTACCATTAAGGTAAAAACAGAAGGTTTGCACCGCGGTCGTCCAGAAAAAGGCTTAACAACAAAAAAGAGTCGTTCTAGTGGTCGAAATTCACAAGGGCGAATAACAGTTCGTCATCGTGGCGGCGGTCATAAGCGACATATTCGTTTGATTGATTTCAAACGAAATAAAGATGGTATTCCTGCTCGAGTAGAGCGTATTGAGTATGATCCAAATAGAACAGCAAACATCGCATTGCTTGTCTATCAAGATGGTGAAAAAAGATATATTTTGGCACCCAAAGGGCTAAAAGTAGGTGAAACTGTTTTATCTGGTCGTGAGGCACCTATCGTTTCAGGTAGTTGTTTGCCCATAACCAACATTCCTGTGGGTTCAACGATTCATTGTATAGAACTTCGCCCAGGAAAAGGCGCACAGATGGCTCGTAGTGCTGGTGCTTATGCCCAGTTACTCGCCCGAGAAGGCATGTATGCAACACTTCGTTTGCGTTCAGGTGAAATGCGTAAAGTTTTAGCTGAGTGTCGTGCAACGCTAGGCGTTGTAGGCAATGAAGAACATAGTTTACGAGTACTCGGAAAAGCGGGAGCAAAACGCTGGAGAGGCATTAGACCAACAGTTCGTGGTGTAGCGATGAATCCTGTAGATCATCCTTTAGGTGGTGGTGAAGGTCGTACATCAGGTGGTCGTCCACCTTGTAATAAGAATGGACTAGCTGAAGGGACTAAGACTCGTAAGAAGAAGAAACTTTCTAATAAACTTATTGTTCGTCGTCGACGCAATAGAAAAGGTGAGAGAGGTTAAGTGTGGCTCGTTCATTAAAAAAAGGACCATATGTAAGTCCAGGTTTACTAAAAAAAGTGTCGAAGGCGCGCGAAAAAGCGGGCTCTAAAGGTCGTATTGTGGTTGAAACATACTCTAGACGTAGCACTATTTTTCCTGACTTTGTGGGCATAACCATGATGATCCATAATGGGAATAAATTCATACCCGTTTTGGTTAATGAAAACATGGTGGGTCATAAATTGGGTGAGTTTGCTATGACTCGTACATACTATGGTCACGCAGCAGACAAGAAAACCAAAAGGTAGAGGTGTATTATGGCAGCATATGCAATTTTAAAAAATGCTCAAGTTTCTCCTCAAAAGGCTAGATTAGTTGCAAATGTGATTCGTGGGTTACATGTAGAGCGTGCAGTTGAAAAACTTCAATTCACGCAAAATAAAAGTGCAGGAATCATTAAAAAAGTTTTAGAGTCCGCCATTGCGAACGCAGAGCATAATAATGGATTGGATGTTGATGAACTAAAAGTTGAAGCTATTATGGTGGATGGTGCCGCAACCTTGAAGCGCTTTAGAGCTCGCGCTAAAGGTAGGGGTAATCGAATTTTAAAACGCCGCAGCCACATTAAAGTTGTGGTTGGTGAGATAAAAGAATCGTAGAGAGGACGAAATGGGGCAAAAAGTACATCCAACCGGCATACGCTTAGGCATCATTGAGACTCATCGTTCAATGTGGTATTCCGATTCAAAAGGCTACTCACAAACACTAATGAGTGATCTGAAGACTCGTGATTATTTAAAGAAACGGTTGGCCAATGCATCCGTGAGTCGTATCCAAATTGAAAGACCTGCTAAAAATATTGCAAGAATTATCATTTGGACCGCCAGACCAGGTGTTGTGATTGGTAAGAAAGGCGAAGATATTGAAGCTTTAAGACGGAAAGTCTCCCAATTGATGGGTGTTTCAGTACATATCAATATTGAAGAAATTCGCCGTCCAGAAGTGGATTCTCAATTAGTCGCTGAAAGCATCGCACAGCAGCTAGAAAGACGAGTTATGTTTAGAAGAGCTATGAAGCGTGCCGTGAGCAATGCTATGCGATTTGGTGCTTTAGGTGTCAAAATTTGTGTTGGCGGACGTTTGGGTGGGGCTGAAATTGCTCGTAGTGAATGGTATAGAGAGGGCAGAGTGCCACTTCATACTTTTAGAGCTAATATTGATTATGCAACGGCTACCGCTAAAACAACATATGGTATTATCGGTATCAAAGTTTGGATCTTTAAAGGCGAAATATTAGATAAAGATATTACTGCTGGTAGTCCTGTTGAGACCGCAGCGGTTGAGAAGTAGGGGGCATCAATGCTACAACCAAAACGAACAAAGTTTAGAAAACAGCATAAAGGTCGTAATCGTGGATTGGCAAACAGAGGCAACAAAGTTAGCTTTGGAGACTTTGGGCTAAAAGCCACAGGCCGTGGCCGTATTACTTCTCGCCAGATTGAAGCGGCAAGACGAGCAATGAATCGTTACATTAAACGGGGTGGTAAAATTTGGATTAGAATTTTTCCAGATAAGCCAATTACCCAGAAGCCTTTAGAAGTAAGACAAGGTAAAGGTAAAGGTAACGTCGAGTATTGGGTTGCATTAATTCAACCTGGTCGTGTGCTGTATGAGATACAAGGTGTTTCAGAAGAAGTTGCTAGAGAAGCGTTTCGTCTCGCTTCAGCTAAGCTCCCAGTTAAAACAGAGTTTATTGAAAGAACGGTGATGTGATGACAGCAAAAGACTTAAGAGCATTAGATCAAACTGAACTTCAGACTAAGCTTAAAGACTTAGCTAAAGAGCAGTTTCTAGTCAAAATGCAAATTGGAAATGGTCAATTAAACAAAACGCATAAACTAGGCGATATGCGTCGTGAAGTTGCTAGATTGAATACCATTTTGAATGAAAAGCGAAGAGGGTAAGTTTGATGTCAGAAAGCAAGCAAACTGAAGCAAATAAACGTGTTGTCTCTGGTGTAATCACTAGTGACATCCGTGATAAAACGGTGACAATAGAAGTTGAGCGCGTAACACGTCACCCTCTATATGGTAAAGTGCTCAGAAAAAAGACAAAATACCAGGTTCATGACCCTGAGAACCAGGGAAAGAAAGGCGATATAATAGAAATTATTCAAGTTCGCCCTATTTCTAAGACTAAAACATGGGAATTATCACGTATTGTAAAAAAAGCCCCTGAACTGGCTCTATTATAAAGTGATATAAAAAGTGCTAGAGGACAAGGTTAGTATGAATTTACATTCATATGTTCACTAAGTCCTTCTAGAGTGATAAAATTTAGGCCGTTTGGCCACAGCGCATTGTGAAGTCGGAGTAAAACATGATTCAGATGCAGAGTGTTCTCGATGTTGCAGATAATAGCGGAGCGCGTCGGGTGATGTGCATCAAGGTTCTTGGTGGCTCAAAGAGAAGATATGCCGGTATAGGTGATATCGTCCGCATCACAGTAAAAGAAGCGATCCCTCGTGGCAAAGTCAAGAAAGGTGATGTGCTATATGCCGTAGTGGTTCGTACTCGTAAAGGTGTTAGACGCGACGACGGATCCTTAATAAAGTTTGATGGTAATGCCGCTGTTTTGCTAAACGATCAGAAGCAACCAATTGGTACACGTATTTTTGGTCCTGTGACTAGGGAACTAAGAAGCAACTTTATGAAAATTATTTCTTTAGCACCCGAAGTTCTTTAAGAGTAAGCATTATGCAAAAAATTAAAAAAGGCGATACCGTCAAAGTTATGACAGGAAAAGACAAAGGCCGTATGGGCAAAGTCTTAAGCATCCTGTCAAAAAAGAAAAACAACCGGGTGAATGTTTATGCCCTGGTTGAAGGTATTAATATTGTTAAGAAACATACTAAAGCTAATCCTCAGCAGCAAAAACCGGGTGGTATTATTCCTAAAGAAAGCCCAATTCACATTTCTAATGTGATGCTGATGGATCCGGCTTCTAACGAAGCGGGTCGTGTAGGTATTAAGCAACTAGAAGATGGACGTAAAGTACGTTTCTTTAAGGCGTCTAATGAGGTGATTGATGTCTGATTTAGCTCGTTTAAAGACACATTATCATAAAGTTGTTGTTCCTAAAATGATGGAACAATTTAAATATGACAATATAATGCAAGTACCTAAGATTGAAAAAATCACCCTGAATATGGGCGTTGGTAAAGCAGCAGAAGATAAAAAAGTCATTAAGTTTGCAGAAGAGCAATTAACTAAAATTGCGGGCCAAAAGTCTGTCATTACAATGACGAAAAAATCTATTGCTGGATTTAAAATTAGAGATGGCTGGCCAATTGGTGTAAAAGTCACTCTACGTAGAGATAACATGTATCAATTTTTAGATAGATTAGTATCTATTGCTTTACCTCGTGTTCGTGATTTTAGAGGAATCAATCCAAGATCATTCGATTCACGTGGAAATTATAGTATGGGAATTCGTGAGCAAATTTCTTTTTCTGAAATTGAATATGAAAAAGTAGATACCATACGTGGTCTAGACGTCACGATTACAACTTCTGCAAAAACAGATGAAGAGGCTTATGCTTTATTAAAAGCATTTAAATTACCTTTTCGTGAACTTAAGAAATAAAGGGGCATATTTTTATGGCAAGTAATCGGATGATCCGTCGCGAGACAAAAAGAATTCGCTTGCAACGACACCGTAATACCAGAAAAGAACTACGTGCACAGCTAAATGATCCTGAATTGGATTTAGATACAAAGCTGCAAATTTTGAAAAAATTTGAAAATATGCCACGTGATTCTGCCGCTGTGAGAATTTCAAATCGTTGTAAAATCACTGGTCGGGCCCATGGCGTATATCGTAAATTTGGTATTTGCCGTAATATGATTCGAATTTTGGCTATGGAAGGAAAACTTCCAGGCGTTGTTAAATCTAGTTGGTAGTTTTTTGAAGAGGTTAATTTTATGAGTATGTCAGATCCGATTGCGGACATGTTGACCAGAATTCGAAATGCCCAACGTGCTAATTTCGAACAAGTCTTAATGCCAGCTTCTAAAGTCAAATCATCCATAGCGAATGTTTTGAAAACTGAAGGTTACATCGAAGATTTTAGGGTTGAAGAGCAAAAACCTAGTAATCAGCTTGCGATAAAGTTGAAATATTTTAACGGCAAGCCTGTTATCGAAACCATTAAGCGTGTGAGTAAGCCGGGTTTACGAGTTTATTCACCAAGTGAAGATTTGCCTGAAGTGATGGACGGACTGGGAATATCCATTGTGTCTACCTCTAAGGGTGTTATGTCAGGTCGCGAAGCCCAAAAATTAGGGCAAGGCGGCGAAGTTTTATGTTTTGTTGCTTAAAGAGACGTTTCAATGTCAACTAGAGTATCAAGTAAGCCAATTATTATTCCCAGTAATGTGGAAGTAAAAGTTGAAGCTGAAGTTGTAAAAATTAAAGGTTCTAAAGGCGAATTAAGCCAAAAATTAGCATCTGGCATTTCTGTGAATGTTGAAGATAATGTGATGACGGTTGTTGTTGCGGAAGATGCTGATAATGGTAATGCTTTGGGTGGTACAATGCGTGCGTTATTAAATAATAACGTTCTGGGTGTTACTGAAGGCTTTGAAAAAAAGCTAAAATTAGTCGGTGTGGGTTATAGAGCACAAGCCGGTAAAGAAGGGAAGTTCGATAAGCTAAACCTAACACTGGGCTTATCTCATCCTCTTAATTTTGTTGCACCAGAAGGCATCACATTGGAAGCGCCAAGCGCAACAGATATAACTGTGCGTGGTGTGGATAAGCAAGTTGTCGGCCAAGTCGCTGCTAATATTCGTGGTATTCATAAAGGCGTAAGAAAACCTGAGCCCTATAAAGGGAAGGGTATTCGTTATGCTGATGAAACTATTCAATTGAAAGAGACAAAGAAAAAGTAAGGGCATAGTATGTTGAACAGACGCTCAAGGCGCTTACGTCGTGGACTGAAAACCAGAGCTAAAATTAAACGCTTGGGTTTAGAGACCGGAATTGCAAGACTAAGTATGCATCGTACACCAAACCATTTTTATGGGCAGGTGATTTCTCCAGTTGGTGGGGAAATATTAGCTAGCGCTAGCAGTTTAGACAAAGACGTTAGAGACAAGCTAAAAGGCAAAAATAAAACAGAAGCGGCCGAAATTGTTGGTCAAAAATTAGCCGAAAATGCTAAGAAAGCTGGTGTTGAAAAACTCGCTTCCGATAGAAGTGGTTTTAAATATCATGGTCGACTTAAAGCATTTGTTGAAAAAATCCGCGAAAATGGTATTACGGTTTAAGGTATAAATTATGGCGAAGCCCAATGCAGTTGAAGAAAGCACTGAAGGTCAATACGAAGAAAAATTAATCGAAGTGCGTCGCACAGCAAAAGTTGTGAAAGGTGGTCGAATTTTTAGTTTTTCTGCACTTACTGTCGTTGGTAATGGACAGGGTCGTGTTGGCATGGGTACGGGTACAGCCCGTGAAGTGCCTGAAGCTATTCGTAAAGCGATGGAAGATGCAAAGCGCAATCTCATTAATATTCCAATGAGAGGCGATACGTTGCACCACACCATTATATCCTCACATGGCGCATCTAAAGTTTTGATGAAGCCAGCGTCTGATGGTACAGGTATCATTGCTGGTGGCGCGATGCGTGCTATTTTCGAAGTAGCAGGTATTCATAATGTTCTAGCAAAATGCTATGGCTCAACCAATCCAATTAATGTTGTTAGAGCAACTATCAATGGATTGCAAGGTTCACACTCCCCAGATTCTATTGCTGCTAAACGTGGCATGTCTGTATCTGATTTAGTAGGAGAGCAAGCTAATGGCTAAAGCAAAACCTAAAAATATTTCTGTTACTTTAAACAAAAGTTTGAGTGGCAGAAAGAAGAATCATATTGCAAGTGCAAATGGTCTGGGGTTGAGACGTATACGACAAACTGTGTCTGTAATTGATACTCCTGAAAACCGTGGCATGATAAATCAAATTTTTTACATGGTTTCCGTGAATGAAGAAGCCGTGAAGGAAAAAGTATAATGAAATTAAATACTTTAAAGCCCGCAGAAGGTTCAAAAAGTGCACCGAAACGTGTTGGTCGAGGCACCGGTACAGGTGTAGGTAAAACTTGCGGTAGAGGGCACAAAGGTCAAAAATCTCGCTCTGGTGGTTACCACAAAGTAGGTTTTGAGGGCGGGCAAATGCCGCTGCAACGTCGTCTTCCAAAAGTTGGCTTTACCTCACGCAAGTCTTTATTCACACAGGAAGTAAGATTGAACGAACTTAACGCTCTTCTTGGTGAAGACGTGACCTTGCAAAGCCTGAGTGACGCTAACATCATTAATAAACATATTAAATTTGTTAAAGTGATGCTAAAAGGCGAGATAAACAAGCCTATTAAAGTCTCTGCTGAAATTAAGATTTCTAAAGGCGCAAAGGAAGCTGTCATCAAAGCTGGCGGCCAGGTAGAGGAAAAGGCTTAATTAATGAAAGGCATGGGGAAACAAGCAAATAGTGGTTTAGTTGAGTTAAAACAACGTTTATGGTTTGTTTTTTGGGGGATGGTTGTTTTTAGAATTGGGGCGCATATACCTGTCCCTGGTATCGACCCCTCAAGACTACAAGACTTGTTCTCCAACCTGCAAGGCAACATTATGGGATTAGCAAATGCTTTCTCTGGTGGTGCTTTGCAGCGTATGTCCGTTTTTGCGTTAGGGATTATGCCCTATATCTCTGCATCTATTATTATGCAATTGCTAACGGTTGTTTCACCTAAACTAGAGCAACTTAAAAAAGAAGGCGAAACCGGGAAGCGCAAAATTGCCCAATATACTCGATACGGAACCTTATTTTTAGCCATATTTCAGGCTTTTGGCATGTCAAGAGTCTTGGCAGGTGGCGGTGAAATTAGCATCGCGTTTACTTTGGTTACGACCGTATCACTTGTCACTGGAACGATGTTTTTGATGTGGCTAGGCGAACGTATTACAGAGAAAGGTGTTGGTAACGGTATTTCGCTTATTATATTTGCGGGTATTGTTTCCGGTTTGCCAAGTACAATTGGGAATACTTTTGAAAGCGTTAGGCAGGGAACGATGCCTGCTATCGTGCTGGTCTTATTGGTTATCATGATGCTAGGTGTTTGCGGATTTATTGTCTTTGTCGAGAGAGGACAGCGTAGGATCACCGTTAATTATGCAAAACGGCAGCAAGGGCGTAAGATGTATGCTGCGCAACAAAGTCATTTACCGTTAAAGGTAAATATGGCTGGGGTTATACCGCCAATATTTGCTTCTAGTTTAATACTGTTTCCTGCAACAATAGGCCAGTGGTTTGGATCGCAAAGTGATTCAGGGATATTCACAGCAATCAGCCAAGCTTTACAACCCGGTCAGTTGCCATATCTTATGTTATTGGCTGCAGGTATATTATTTTTCTGCTTCTTTTATACAGCGCTGATGTTTAATCCTAGAGATACGGCTGAAAACTTAAAGCGTTCAGGTGCTTTCATTCCAGGTATTCGACCCGGAGAGCAAACTGCAAACTATATTGATAAAGTAATGACTCGACTAACCTTGGTTGGTGGACTTTACATAACCGGCGTAGCTATAATGCCGGAAATTTTGAATTATCGCTGGCAGGTACCGTTTTATTTCGGTGGTACCTCACTTTTGATTGTTGTTGTGGTAGTTATGGACTTCATTTCTCAAGTTCAAGCGCACCTCATGTCTCAGCAGTATGACTCAATGCTGAAAAAGGCAAACACAAAAGGCAAAGGTGGTGGTGGACCAGGTGGTTTTGGGTTATTAGGTTAAGAGTTCAGATAGATAAGGTGTAAATGATGAAGGTCCGTGCATCAGTTAAGAAAATATGTAAAAAATGTAAGTTTACAAAGAGACAAAACAAAAACAAGAAAGGCGGTGCTACTTTAGGCGTTAGATGCGAAGACAAGCGTCACAACCAACGTCAAGGGTAGTGTTTTTTGACTTTTTTCTAAGTCTCAGGTAGTCTGTTCTGTCCCTGATTACGGGGAATATTTTTAGGAGAGCAATTTATTATGGCCGCGGTTCGAATTCAAAACGTGCCACTAGAACCTCGTAAACACATACGAGTCGCACTGCAAAGTATTTATGGCATTGGTAATACCCGTGCAATTAAAATCTGTAAAACAGCAGGTTTGGAAGGCACTGAAAAAGTGCAAGATTTAACTGACGAGATTGTTCGTTTACTTCAGACTGAAGTAGGGCGATATGATGTTGAAGGTGATCTCAGAAGAGAATTAGCGATGCGAGTCAAACGTTTGGGCGATATCGGTTGCTACCGAGGCAAGATGCACAAAAGAAGACTGCCCGTTAGAGGTCAACGTACTCGCACAAATGCTCGTACTCGTAAGGGTAAGAATAAAGGCGTCGTTAGAAAATAGTTAGTTAAATTTTGGAATAGAACATGGTTGAAAGCACTCAAGTCAACGAAGAACTGAAAATTGATGATATAACAGGCGCCACATCAGGGGACGCTGAAGGTGGGGAAGGAGAAGATTCTTCCGATAAATCTGGCAGTGGCTCTAAAGGAAAAGGTAAGCGCAGAATTAAACGCTTAGTTTCTGATGTCATCGTTCATATTTATGCATCATTCAATAATACAATTATCACTGTAACAGACGTTAAAGGTAATACGTTGGCTTGGGCAACTGCTGGTGGCAGTGGTTTTAGAGGCTCTCGTAAAAGCACGCCTTTTGCTGGTCAGGTTGCAACAGCAAAAGCTGTTCAAAAAGCAAAAGATGTTTATGGTGCAGAATCTGCGGAAGTTCGTGTCTGTGGCCCTGGCCCAGGTAGAGATGCTTCTGTGAGAGCGGTAAGAGATTATGTCTCCATTACTGCAATCTATGATGTTACTGGCATACCATTTAATGGATGCAGAGCACCAAAACAACGTAGAGTTTAATAAAGTTCATTAGCTAATAGGCGAATTAATATGGCAAGGTATTTGGGTCCAACTTGTGCGTTATCAAGACGTTATCAAAAAGACTTAGAGCATAAAAATCGTGATTTGCAGACTAAGTGCAATCATCAAACAAGACCAGGACAGCATGGCTCTAACAGACGCCGTGAAACGAACTATGGTTTACAACTAGCTGAAAAGCAGGCATTAAAATATAAATATTTAGTGTTAGAAAAGCAGTTCAGAAAAATGTACAAAGAAGCAGATCGTAGAAAAGGGCCAACAGGCGTTATTTTACTTCAGTTGCTAGAATCTAGGTTAGATAATGTAGTTTTCCGGATGGGGTTTGCTTCTACAAGAAAGGAAGCTCGTCAGCTGGTATCTCATAAAGCTGTCTTAGTTAATGGCATATGTGTTAACATCGCATCTTATGAAGTAAAACCTGGTGACCAGGTTAGTATACGTGAGCGTTCACGCGAGCAAGTTAGAATTTTAGATTCTTTAAACCAAGCTGAGTCTAAAGGCTGGGTTGACTGGGTTTTAGTCGAGACTAAAAAGTTTGCCGGTGAATACAAACGTATGCCCGATCGCGATGAATTGCCATCAGATATTAACGAATTACTAGTTGTAGAGCTCTACTCTAAGTAACCTGATTGGAGGAATGTTGCATGCAACGTGCTGTGACAGAATTTCTTAAACCTAGAAACATATTAGTTAATCAATCTAACGTATGTGAAGCAAAAGTGACTTTAGAACCGCTTGAAAGAGGTTTTGGTCATACTCTAGGTAATGCTTTGCGTCGAATTCTATTGTCTAGTATGCCTGGGTGTTCAGTTGTAAAGGCGCAGATTGATGGCGTTTTGCATGAATACTCCTCTATGGAAGGTGTGCAAGAGGATGTTGTTGAAATTTTACTTAACCTAAAGGGTGTTGCGTTCAGAATGAGCAGCGATGACCGAGGGGAAGTTGAATTAAGGCTGCATAAATCTGGTGCTGGTGAAGTCACCGCGGCTGATATTCAGCTAGATCATGAAATAGAAGTCGTTAATCCAGAGCATCACATTGCGACCATCACTGGTGACAAGGCTTTTGACATGGTGATTACGGTTGCTCGTGGCCGAGGCTATGAGCCTATTATTGCGCGTAAGACTGCTGAGCAAGCAGAAGGCGTAACAATTGGCCACCTTCAAGTTGAAGCATCCTTTAGTCCTGTTCGCCGTGTTTCCTATAATGTTGAAAGTGCTCGTGTAGAGGGTCGTACTGACTTAGACAAATTAGTTATCGACATCGAAACTGATGGCACGCTAGAACCTGAAGAAGCCATTAGACGTTCCGCTACAATATTAGCTGAGCAGTTATCCGTTTTTGTTGACTTAAAGAGCCAAGAAAAGCAAGAAGAAAGTAAAAGAGAGACAGGCATTGACCCAGTGTTATTGCGACCTGTTGATGAATTAGAATTAACTGTTCGCTCTGCAAATTGCCTTAAAGCAGAAAATATTTTCTATATAGGTGATTTGATTCAGCGCTCAGAAATGGAGTTGCTTAAAACTCCTAACCTAGGTAAGAAGTCTTTGACTGAAATAAAAGATGTGTTGGCAACGAAGGGTCTAAGCTTAGGCATGAGACTTGAAAATTGGCCGCCACCTGGACTTGAAATTAAAGAATTATAATATATATAACTAATAGATTTTAGGTAGAATCATGCGTCATCGTAAAGCTGGTAGAAAATTAAATAGAAATAGCTCACATAGAAAGGCTATGTTTCAAAATATGGCATCTTCTGTACTTGAGCATGAAGTAATTAAAACAACTGTTCCTAAAGCAAAGTCTTTGCGCTCTGTTGTTGAACCTTTAATTACATTAGCAAAAGAAGACACTGTCTCGAATCGTAGACTTGCTTTCAGACGTCTTAGAAATCGTGATATGGTCACTAAATTATTTAACGTCATTGGCCCGCGTAGCAAGGAACGTCCAGGTGGTTACCTGAGAATCCTAAAATGTGGTTATAGAGCTGGTGATAATGCACCTATGGCTATTATCGAGCTCGTCGATCGTGAGCGTAGCTGGGAACAAGATGCATAACGTGTATTCATAAAAATTGCCAGGTTCGTCCTGGCTTTTTTTTGTTTAAAAACTGCAGACTTAAAATATAAAGGCATCATATGAATTGGGATATTGTAACTTGGGGATTAGTGGCTATTTCCTTATCGGGTAATATTTTTATCATCAAAAAAAATGTAATCGGGCAGTGGATGTGGGCATTTGCTAATATTGGTTGGGTTGCCTTCAATATTAGTATTGGCGCTTATGCTCAGGCATTTTTATTTACGGTGTATTTTGCAATGTGTGTTTGGGGTATTTGGGCATGGAGCCGAAAGAAGCCAGATGCGGTGAGCTTGGCTTAATTTTATACTGGCATTGAAACAGGCGCCTTTTGCGCCTGTTTGACGAGAGTTGCCCATTTACGACTCAACAACTAATCCTAATGTAACTATGTAGCTATTTTTCGCTGCTATAAAAGCATCTTTCACTTGTAGTGCAGGCTCGTTTTTAAAGACATTGGTATTTTCCCAAATAACCATCAGACGCAACCCTGCATTTTTAACATAGTTGGAATTGTGTACTTTAAATAATTTTTGCAGGCCGCCAAATACGCGTGCGTGGGTTTGTTTGACCAAAAAAGTTCTAGGAATAGGCGCATCTAAAGTAATATTATTTATACCTACGATGACATCGTTGTGAAGTAATTTTGAGTGCACGATACCCATTCCAAACAAAATATCAAATCTTGTCATTGGGTGGGTTGGCAAAAAAACAAGAAAATTTAAAAACTGTCCTTTAATGCCCGCTTCGGAAACATGGTTTTCAGAACCATCGGGTGGTATTAATCTACCTAAGACTTTCTGATTGGCTCCAATAAGCGCGGTATTCCCTTCTCGTCTTGTACGTTCATATCCAAGCTCTACGCCAAGATAGTCCCAAAATCGCATACCGACAATAAAGCCTGCTTGAGGGAGACTGCTGTTGAAAACCTCACCACCATAACCATCATCAAATTTGAATGAGCGATACCCAGCATCGGCTTCCAGATAAAAATTTGGGTCAAGAGCAGGCAGGCTATAAGCTTGCCCTACTGGGAGCAAGAAGACACAGAAAAAAGTTAGAAAATTCACAAGCTTATTTTTTTTAATCGCCATATTCGAACCAAAACCCATAATTATAGTATTCTAGCCAATGTAACTTTATATTACGGTTCAGGCAATATACTCATTTTTATTCACTTACTATTTTGAGTTGAAAAACTAGAAAAAAAGGTTCTAACTAATAAGAAATAAATTTAATATACAGAAGCAAATGAATAAGCATAGCCAAAACCATCTCCACAACCATCTCCAGCTACCTATAGTCAGTGTCATCATCCCAGCTTATAACAGCGCAGAATATGTATGTCATGCTATTACCTCTGTGTCTAATCAAACTATCAAAAATATTGAAATTATTGTGGTCAATGATGGCTCTACAGATAACACGATTGAGGTTTTAAATAATTTTCAAAAAAAACAAAATTTTATATTATTAAATCAAAAAAATCGTGGGCCAGGGGCGGCTCGAAACCACGGAATGAGAGTTGCTAAAGGTCAGTATATTTGTTTCTTAGATGCAGATGACCGTTTTTTACCCGAAAGTATTGCACGCCGTTTGGATGTGTTTGAAAATACACCAGAGATTAGCCTGGTTTTTACTGAGGTGTTGCGATTGGATAAATCTGCGGAACCAGGCTTTCCTTTTTTAGCTCAGAATCAATTTTTAGAAAAATTTAAACCAGCTATCAAAACACACCAACAAAATACAGTTATTTTTAACGATAAATATTTTGACTGTGCTATGCGATTTTTTCCATTTATTTTGACGTCTAGCGTTATGATTCGAAAGTCTGTTATAGAGAGTGTCGGCGAGTTCCATTCTCAATGGAAGGGTTCTGAAGACATTGATTACTGGTTAAGAATTTCTCAACAAGGCAGGGTCGCCTATATTGATGAACCCTTAACAGAATGGCACCATTATTTGAGCAATTTAACCCAGTTTGGAAACTATGACTTCTATGAGGATACAATTAGTTGTTACGAAAATATAAAAAATAACGTGGGTATTAAGCAATATCTAAAGCCCATTATTAATAAGCGTTTAGCACATTATGCATTTGCGGGAGGTTATGAGGCTCTATCCGTCCAAGCGCTTGGTATCGCACGGAAATTTTTCTTCAGAGCTTGCCGTTATCAGCCATTGAGTTATAAATATTGGGTCTATGCTTTGCTGAGTTGTATGCCTAAAGTTATTTTTTATAAATTAAGAGCTTTAAAGCAAAGTACAGTAACAAATTAGGAAGCTGCTAAATACACTACTGCCTACGTTCCGCGGCTTGGCCGCGAAATCCAGGATGCTGTTCTCTGGTTCCCACCGGCAAGCCGCGGGAGGTAGTCGTAGATAAGTCATTACGCTTCTTACTGCCTACGTTCCGCGGCTTGGCCGCGGAATCCAGGATGCTAGATTCTCTGGCCCCCGCAGCCTTGATCCCGCAGCCAAGCTGCGGGATGTAGAAGGAAGTAAGTCATTTCGACTATTTCATGTTTGGGCGACTAAATTGATTCGGCAATCTTGGTGCAATATTATTCGTTAAATATTCTTCAAGGCCGTTGGCAATTTTATCTTTGTCCTCTTGAGAGGTGGCTTTAGCATTAAATCTATCGGCATATAGTTTTATATACATTAATGTTTTACCTAATAGTGCTTCAGTATCTAATCTTTTGTCTGAGCCCTCAAAACTCCACTGAATTTTGGCGATAATTTCATTTCCATCTTTGCCAGATACCGGGCCTTGAGATTGTTTTTTGGCTTCTTTGTTCAAAGCATTAATCAGGGCTGATATGCTTGTACCTGCTAATGTGCCTGTGCCTGTGGTAATGAGACAATATAGCTGCCAATTATCTTGGATCAGTTTGATGGTTCTTTTAAGCTCTTCATTCTCAGGATCTTTTAATAGTAAATAAGCGGCTAAAGCAGTGCCAATCGTTGGTATGACAGCTTTTTTAACATAACTTTCTAATTGGTCTCTAAATGTTTTTGACCCCCACAGTGCGCTTGCAGCATTATAGATTCTATTTCTTTGGCTATATAACACTAATGCTGTTAGGCCAATTCCAGCCCAAGTTGTATTACTCCAGGCTTCACTCGCGGCTTCTGTTAGTTCAGATTCACAATGAAAAAGAGCTTCACCAATGTTGGTTCCATTGGTCGTATTTATGCCGGCTTCCCATAGAGTTTTCCATTCCTCAATATTGGTGCAATTAAAAGGTTTAGGTGTTGGTGACACCATCCATCTAACGCCAGATTCAATTGTGTCCATAGTGTATAGGATTGGGTTTGGAAGCGATGAAACCGATTCGGGTATGAACCACCTAACCATAGGAATATAATCTAAGAATGCCATAAAACAATACCTTCAGCTGACTGTAGGAAACTTTGCCTATATCTATCTATATAGTGAAAGCTATCCTAAAGAATTAAATTAAAACTGAGGTCATTGTATTGCAGATAGTTATCAAGTCAACTATAGGCGCTGAACCATGGGATATCTGGCCAGGATAACCTGACCAGCGGTAGAACTCATGACTTTTTACTTTTCTTTGCAGTCGCTAAAATATCTTTCAGAAAATACCCTGTATAAGAGGCTTTGACCTTGGCAATCTGTTCTGGCGTGCCCTGTGCAACCAATTGGCCGCCACCGCTGCCGCCTTCTGGCCCTAAATCTATGACCCAATCAGCCGTTTTAATCACATCCAGATTATGTTCAATCACAACTATCGTATTGCCTCGGTCTTTCAGATGCTCCAGGACATCTAATAATTGCTTCACATCATGGAAGTGTAACCCAGTGGTAGGTTCATCAAGAATGTAAAGAGTGCTGCCCGTATCACGTCTAGATAACTCTTTGGCTAATTTGATACGTTGCGCTTCGCCACCAGATAAAGTCGTCGCGCTTTGGCCTAATTTCAGATAAGACAGCCCAACATCCATTAGTGTTTGTACTTTACGATGTATTGCTGGAATCGCGTCAAAAAAGGGTAGTGCATTTTCCACAGTCATGTCTAAGACATCATGGATTGTTTTGCCTTTAAAGTGGATTTGTAAAGTCTCATCATTGTAACGCTTACCATGACAAGTATCACACATAACATAAATATCCGCTAAAAAGTGCATCTCGACTTTAATTAAACCATCGCCTTTACAAGCCTCACAGCGCCCGCCCTTAACATTGAAGCTAAAGCGTCCAACTTTGTATCCTCTAGAGCGCGCTTCTTGGGTGCCAGCAAACAGATCGCGAATATGGGTAAACACGCCAGTATAAGTCGCGGCATTAGAGCGCGGGGTGCGACCAATGGGGCTTTGATCAATACAAACCACTTTATCTAAGTGTTCTAGTCCCGAGATACTTTTATAAGGGCTGTGCTGATCTAAGTGTGCTCGGTTTAGCAGGTGAGCCGCAACAGGACTTAAAGTATCATTGATTAAAGTCGATTTTCCAGAGCCAGAGACACCTGTAACACAAGTCATTGAGCCAATGGGAAACTGAGCGGTTACATGTTGTAGATTGTGGCCGTGTGCGCCCTCAATTGTGATGCAGTGGTCTGGATCAAAGCTATGCCGGTGTTCTGGAATAGCGATGAATTTTTTGCCGGATAAATATTGTCCTGTGAGGGAGTTTTTTTCTCGTTTAATTTTAGCGGCACTGCCTTGGGCAACGATATGACCGCCATGTACTCCGGCACCTGGGCCAATATCGACTATGTAATCAGCAGCCAAAATGGCCTCTTCATCATGCTCAACGACTATGACAGTATTGCCCATATCGCGTAAGTGTCTTAATGTCTCTAGTAGACGTGAATTATCACGTTGGTGTAAACCTATAGAGGGTTCGTCTAGAATATACATAACCCCAACGAGTCCAGCACCGATTTGACTGGCCAAGCGTATACGTTGGGCTTCGCCGCCAGATAGGGTATCTGCGGTTCTATCTAAAGTTAAATAGTTTAATCCGACATCGATTAAAAAGCGTAAGCGTTCAGAAATTTCTTTTAAAATTTTATCTGCAATTTTTTTACGTTTGCCTGTGAGTTTGAGTTTTTTGAAAAAATCATGACAGTCATGAATTGATTTTGATGTGATGTCTGGTAAAGTTTTTGTCCCTAGGAATACATGGCGGGCGTGAATGTTTAATCGGGTGCCGTTGCATTCAGGACATGCTTGATTAGAAATATAGCGTGCCAGTTCTTCGCGCACATAGTCTGAGTCTGTCTCAAGATAGCGACGTTCTAGGTTAGGTATTACCCCTTCAAAGCCATCTTTGTGTCGACGGGTTTTACCTTGATCATTTGTATAGGTAAAAGTGATATCTTCATCGCTACCATAGAGCACTACTTTTTGAATTTTTTTAGGGAGCTTTTTAAAGGGTGTATCTAGCTCAAACTTAAAATGTTTGGCAAGAGAGCTTAATACACTAAAATAATACGGACTTCTTCTATCCCAGCCACGAATCGCACCGCTTGATAAGCCTACATCCGGCATATGCACCACACGCGTTGGGTCAAAAAACTGTTTATGCCCTAGACCATCACAGTGATCACAGGCACCTGTGGGATTATTAAAAGAAAATAATCTGGGCTCCAACTCAGGTAAATTATACCCACATTCTGGACAGGCATACTTAGCTGAAAATAAAACTTCTTTATCTTCATCCATTAAGTGAATTGCGGCTAGGCCATCGCTAATTTTTAGTGCGGTTTCAAAAGAATCAGCTAAACGAATATGCAAATCATCCCGTACTTTTATTCTATCAACGACAACATCAATATAGTGTTTTTTCTTTAGGTCTAATTTGGGGGGGGACTCAAGCTCATAGAGCTCACCATTCACCCTGACTCGTACAAAACCTTGGCCTCTTAAATTTTCAAATAGCTTAACGTGCTCGCCTTTTCTATTTCGAACCACAGGGGCTAGCAAGGCAATTTTAGTGCCTTCTGGATAAGATAAAACATGTTCGACCATTTGGGTGATGGTTTGTGCTTCTAGGTTGGTCTTATGCTCAGGACAACGGGGTTGTCCAACACGGGCAAACATTAATCTTAAGTAATCATATATTTCTGTTACCGTGCCTACGGTCGAACGCGGGTTGTGCGATGTCGTTTTCTGTTCTATTGATATGGCTGGAGAGAGGCCTTCAATATGATCCACATCTGGTTTTTCCATAACAGAAAGGAACTGTCTGGCATAAGAGGACAGAGATTCTACATAACGTCTTTGACCTTCTGCGTACAGGGTATCAAATGCTAATGAGGATTTACCTGAACCAGATAATCCAGTTAGTACAATTAATTTATCTCTTGGTAAGCAGAGGTCCACTGCCTTTAAGTTGTGTGTGCGTGCACCTTTAATTGTGATTTGATCCATTACATTATTCCGAATTATTTTGGAGAGAAGTCTTTAGATAACAGTCGTAAACTTGTTACTATATGCCTTCGCCCTTAGGTTGGGGCCAAGGGCAGTATTATATCGTAATCCCTTATCAATATGTGAGAACACGGAGAGTAAAGCCACACGAACCAGAATAAATGTTAACTGGGTAACTTTTGTTTTCGTAATTCCTATATTTTTTGGAGATAACTTTTGGCTCAGATGCTTGCAACGGAAATCAAAACCACATTGGGCATAGGATTAGTTTTTGCTTTTCGTATGTTGGGTTTGTTCATGATTTTCCCTGTGCTCTCATTATATGCAGAGCAATATCCTGATGCTTCTATTTCTTTAATTGGTATAGCATTAGGTTGCTACGGATTATTTCAGGCAATTTTGCAATTACCCATGGCGGCGCTATCTGATAGATTTGGTCGTAAGCCACTTATTTTAGTTGGGTTACTACTTTTTGCATTGGGTGGTATTGTTGCTGCGTTATCAACTACCTTGTGGGGCGTAGTGATTGGGCGGGCTATCCAAGGTTCTGGTGCGATAGGCGCGACCTTGTTGGCCTTAGCCGCAGATAGCACGCGTGATGTGGTGCGTACTCGCGTAATGGCGATTATTGGCATTTGCATAGGTGGCTCGTTTACTTTGGCGATGGTATTTGGGCCTGTTATTGATGCGATGTTAGGGCTTAAGGGGTTATTTTTGGTTAGTGCCTTATTAGCTGTAGTCGCCTTAGTTTTGGTTATGCGCATGCCACAGAATATATGCCCAATTGAGACAGTGAAGAATCAATCCTTTACCCCTAAAGTATTGTGGAAAGCCGTACAGCATCAGCATTTATGGCGGTTATATCTTAGTGTCTTTATGTTGCACGCTCTATTAACGATGAGTTTTTTGGTTGTCCCTTTAAAAATTCAGACGATAGTGGGTTTGAGTTCGGAGCAAAGCTGGCAGTTTTATATACCCATTTTATTGATTTCTTTAGGTTGCGTTATGCCATTTGTACGTAGAGGCGATGATGTTAGCTTACAGAAACAACTTTTCCTTTTTGCAGTAATAGGATTACTTTGTGTCTTACCTTGTTGGCTATGGACAGGGAGTAAATTATTCTTTATGGGATTTGGCGTACTATTTTTTGTGCTATTTAATTATTTAGAGGCATCTATGCCGGCAATGGTTTCAAAAATAGCCCCAGCTCAAAGACGAGGTTTAATTATAGGTGTTTATTCATCTTGTCAATTTTTAGGTTTATTCGTTGGGGGCGCTTTGGGCGGTTACTTTATGGAACGCTGGGGTGTTGCCGGCATTGTTGGTTTTAGTATTGTATTATTATTTTTTTGGTTATTGAGTATTTTAGGATTAAATTTTAATCATAATGAGGAGCTGTCATGGCAAGAGGTATAAATAAAGTTATTATCGTGGGTAACTTGGGTAATGATCCAGAAATGCGCTATATGCCCAGCGGTGGTGCGGTAACGAATGTGAGTGTTGCAACATCAGAATCTTGGAAGGATAAGCAAACAGGTGAAACTAAAGAACGTACAGAGTGGCATCGCGTTGTTTTTTATAATCGTTTAGCTGAAATTGCCGGCGAATATTTGCGTAAAGGCAGTAAAATATATATAGAAGGTAGTTTGCGAACTCGTAAATGGCAAGATCAAAGTGGCGCGGATCGCTATAGCACTGAAATTATTGGTGCAGAAATGCAGATGTTAGATAGCCGTGGTGGGGATGCTCAGGGTGGATTTTCGCCTTCAGCGCCTCGTGCAAACTCAGCACCAGCGTCTAAAGCTGCGCCTGCCCAGTCAGCACCAACACAACCTAGCATGGAAGAAGAATTTGATGATGATATCCCATTTTAATATGGGGTAGATATCTGTTAGAATAGCGAGCCTGATTTGGGGGAGTAATAACCCTCACCCGGGCTGTCTGTGACAGCCCGTCCTCTCCCAGTATTGGGAGAGGGAAATGGTTCGCGATGCGAACCTAAAGAAAAGAATTGTAGAGTTAGGTACTTGTGTTGTGCCGAGTGATTGAAAGAATTGGAGAGGTGTCTGAGCGGCTTAAGGAGCACGCCTGGAAAGTGTGTGTACGTTAATTCGTACCGAGGGTTCGAATCCCTCCCTCTCCGCCATATTAAAAAAGATCCCTCGATAGAGGGATTTTTTTTATATATATTGTGGAGGCTATAGTTCGAACCCGAGATAATCAAAATAGTGGGGTTCGAAAAACGGCATAGCGAACAATCCACGAAGTGGATGGCGAAGCAGTTTTAACGGAGCGCATCAGCGCGAGGCCCGAAGGGTGAGAGAGCAAAAGCTTTGCTTTGCGAGCGAGTTAATCCCTCCCTCTCCGCCAATTTTAAAAAATGCCTATCAATACCATTGATGGGCATTTTTTTTGCCTTGGTATTAGGTGAAAGTCACTAATAATATAATAATGATTCTTAAATAAGCGATGGCCTTAATACACCGATCTGTTAAAATTCAAGTCATAAAGAATCCCTGGTGCCATTAGCATCTATCCTAGCCTAAAAAACACAAACTTGGGAAACCAACTCATGCAGAAAGACAGCGTTTCATCTGAGGGAATTGAACTCAACGTCCAATTTCAAAAAGCTATCGATCTAATGAGCGACCCGCAACAAAGTGTTTTTATTACTGGTAAGGCAGGTACCGGTAAATCCACTTTACTAGATTATTTTTGCAAGCAAAGTAACAATAAGCCAGTTATTTTAGCACCTACTGGGGTAGCCGCTTTAAACGTCAAAGGGCAAACTATTCATAGCTTTTTTAATTTTTATGTCGATGTGACACCACAGAAAATTAAAGATAAAGAAGTTAAACCACGTTCCAAAAAAGTTTATAAAACACTTAAAACAATTATCATCGATGAAGTCTCTATGCTGCGAGCAGACTTGTTAGATTGTATCGATATATTTTTGCGTATTTATGGCCCGGCACCTAGTGAGCCTTTTGGTGGCGTGCAGATGATTTTTGTTGGAGATTTGTATCAATTGCCGCCTGTTGTGACATCTCACGAAAGAGATTTGTTTAGGGAACATTATGTGTCCCCTTATTTTTTTAGTGCTGAAGCCTTTGAGCATATTGATTTTAAAATTATAGAACTAGATAAAGTTTATAGACAAAAAGAACAAGAATTTGTCGACTTACTGAACACAATTCGAAACAATACTGTATCAGAGGCTGAGTTACTACATTTAAATAGTCGGTATTTGCCCAACTTTAAAACAACCAATGATCAGTTTTACATTAGCCTTACGACTACGAACAAAAAATCAGATGAAATTAACGAGGAGCATCTAGAGGCATTGTCAGAAAAACTACAAGTCTCAAAAGCAAGCGTTAAAGGCGATTTTACCAAAGAATATTATCCCACATCGAAATCGTTACAATATAAAGTGGGCGCGCAAATTATGTTGCTGAACAATGATCAAAAGCGTCGTTGGGTGAATGGCAGTATTGGTATCATTGAGGGTACTAAAATTGACGAAGAGGGGGAGCCTTATTTGCGCGTGCGCTTGCAATCTACTGGGCAAATAGTTTTGGTGCATAAATTTAACTGGGAAGTTTTTAAATTTACCACAGTAGGTAAAAATATTGTATCTGAGCCTATAGGGACTTTTTCTCAATTTCCTTTTAGATTGGCTTGGGCTGTCACCATACACAAAAGCCAAGGCAAAACTTTTGATAATGTAATTGTTGATATTGGTCGTGGTACTTTTGCATCAGGACAAATGTATGTAGCGCTCAGTCGATGCACCTCTTTTGAAGGTTTAGTATTAAAAACACCCATTAAAAAGCACCATATTCAAACTGATTATAAAATTGGACAATATTTAACCAAAGCCAAATATCAAGAAGTTGACCCATCATTAGAAATTGACGGGAAAATTGAACTTATTCTTGAGGCTATTCGAAATAAATGTTCATTAGATATCACTTATATAATGAACGATAATACTGAAACACAACGTATCGTCATTCCTCAAAAATTACGCGAGCAGTCCTACCAATCCACGGTTTTCCAGGGCTTGCTGGCTTTTTGCACTAAACGACAGGCAATTCGTACATTCAGAGTAGATAGAATTGTAAAACTGTCTGTTGCCGAAGCTATTTCCCCATAAAAATACCAGTCACACGTCTAAAAAAATAATTAAATTGCATAGAAGAACAGTACTTTACTCACTCAAAAGTTAGTATGATTACTATATGTGTTCTGTAATTTAACGTGTATATACGTGTTTGAGGTATTGTATGGCAGCCAGTAAAGATAGGGGAAAGAAAGTTGAGCAAAGTGTTCAATCTTTAGTAGACAAAGTAGAGAAACAATTCCAAGCTAGATCGG